>Ga0307511_10000847_pt1 | contig 32583 bp, 32 predicted proteins | sample 13_EM_MG_FD_200266 | JGI IMG/M metagenome (GOLD analysis project Ga0307511, IMG submission 200266) | Populus trichocarpa ectomycorrhiza microbial communities from riparian zone in the Pacific Northwest, United States - 13_EM | ecosystem: Host-associated > Plants > Roots > Unclassified | place... | reverse complement strand
ATAAGTATCAACACGATCACGAATGGCCTTGTACCAACTCGACGCCGGATGGCCATGCATGTTGCGTAAAGAACGAACACCTTGGTATATCTATTATTCCATCATTTGCTTGAAAAACGTTGCACTCTGGCGAAATGTAGGTACCTATCCCCCGCCAGTTACAGCCAAAGCATGGAGAGTTTACTATACCGTTAAAGATCAGCTGGCACTATTGGTTCCACTGGAGAGCCTGACCTTTTGCCTAGGTCCATAGTGTTCAGGCTTGACCTAGGGTTATCGGTCAAGCGAGCGGAACGGGCCTTGAGACAAGGATCTCTGCAGGACACCAACCGTTTAGCGCGGTAAATTACAGTACTGGTACCCCCTTCGTTTAGTTATAAAAAAACCAGCAGTTTCAGACTTGTTTAGAAATGACTGATCGCTCCCATGTCGACACTGGCTATAGGTACATTGTATACAACTAGATCTATAGATCTACGACTGATACTTACATACACGTACCAGAACCCGACGACAATCGCGAACTTAAGCTTCCATAAATATACTTACCCCCGGCCATGAGGCGTTAATTATGGACTCACAGGTGCAGAAGGTAACACAAAATCCCTGCGAGTCGCGAAGAGCAGCTGTTCACGTGAAATCCACAACAGCAATATATACCCTTCCTGTGGTATCGTCGTCCCAAATACACCAGTAGTATGCTAATACCATACAGAACGACGAATTCACAGGTCTATAAATAAATCTGTTAATATGGTCACCGGCCTTGAACTCGCTGGCCTCATCCTAGCGACCTTTCCCCTTATCATCAGCGGCCTCGATGCCTATGAGAATGGCTTCCAGACTATGAAAGAATGGTCACGTTTCCGTAAGGAGTACCTGGTATTTATGACAGCGTTAGGGAAACAAAAACTCTTCTTTCGCCAGAATATTACTACCCTACTCGACCCAATCGTCAAATCAGAGGATCACTTGATGCGGTTGCTCGAGGACCCAGGGGGAAAGGATTGGAAAGACCCAGAGCTCGATGATATGTTAAGGCGCAGGTTGGAAGGATTAGAAGAGACGTACGAATGCTATATGGAAACTGTGTGCTCGATTCTTGCTCTGCTTGAGAAACTGAAGGGAAAATTGAAACTGGGGGAGAGTGAGGTACGTACCAAAACCCGATCAATTGCGTGACCGGAAACCCCCAGAAATATTCCTGACATACAACTAATATAATCATCCAGGTTCATTGGACTGCAAATGCAACCGCCAGTGGAATGGTTCGCTTAGAATATGAATTCAGGCGTCTAACCTACACCCTCGGCCGGAAAAAAAGGGCTGCAATCCTATCAAAGATTGAAAAGCACATAGATGAGATGTCTAGAATCCTTAGTAACAGTGAGCGACTGGCACCACAGCGAATTAAGCGAAAATCACCGATTTCCAAGCACTTCCAGCAGGTTCGAAGCCAGGCGAGTAGCCTTCATGCTGCTCTCTCACAGGCATGGAAATGCAACTGTTCCTTGGGCCATGCAACAAAACTGCTTCTCGAGAGGAGAGTTAACACTTCTGAGGAAACAAAAATATACGATTGGAAGATGGAAGATTCAGCCATTAAATTCGAGGTCTATTTTTCCATCAACCTTGAGCCATCGACATCAACAGCCCCCAACAAAAAATCAAGCACACAAAGCCACTCCCAGTGGTGCGCAGCAGCCATCACCATTGACCCTAATCTCAACTCCGACAGGTCACATCCCGACAGCTTAGCAGGTATATATGGACCTTTGAGCCCAAGATCTTCCGTGGCCGTTCCCATCATGAGTAGCTTAACAAAGACTGGCTCAAAAAGCACAAGACCGTTGCTTGACGAATGCCGCCGTGTTTCATTTGCGGACACATCTGTATCATCAAAGTCAATAAGCTTTGTCAACGACGTGTCAGAAATCATTGATCTCTGCTCCGTCTTGAACCAGCTGCCCTTGTCCCAACAGAATGTTGGCTACCTCCGAGATCAACAGTTAGATAGATTGCACACCGTCACACTAGGGGTGAACTCTCAACTGCCTTCGGGAACCTATAAGATCATCAGTCTAGACTCTCTCTTGGGGACAGGGAAAGGCAGAAGCCCCAACCTATCATCGGCCCTAACTCGGCGGCGAACACGACTCGAAGTCGCTGTCATCCTCGCGACTTCGCTTCTTCAGCTCCACCCTGGGCCATGGTTGGGGGAACAGTGGGGAAAGCGAGACATCTTTTTCTTCCAAAGTGCAGATGGGACAATACATACGCACCTCCCTTTCCTGTTGAGCCAATTTCAATCCTGCTCGAACTTGAATGGAACACCCACAAATTCCCAATCCTGTGGTGGTCCAAGCCCCCCTCTGCTTTCTCTAGGCATACTGATTCTAGAGCTCTGGTTTAACCAGCCAATTGAATCTCTCCGATTCCGGAACGACTATCTAGGTAAAGGGGGGAAAGTAACGGAGTATACAGACTATAATACTGCCCAGAAGTGGCTGGAACAGACAATGGATGAGGCCGGGCCAGATTTGCACGATCCTACAAGAAGGTGCATTTATTGTGCGTTCGGAGCATCTAGTCAGAACCTAGAGGATGATGAATTGAGGAAGGCGGTTTGTGATGGGGTTGTGGCCCCTTTAGAAAGGCTTCTACAGAGGTTTGAAGAAGTCTAAAGTAAGGGAAAGTGGGACGAATCTCTTGGTTTTATGGATCTGTTAGGAATAGTCTCTTGAGCATCAGTTAATTGTGAGATAATTCTAAGCCTTGTGCATTAAATAGGACCAGTGTCTAAAACGGTCACTGGGTTTGAAACTGGCGGGGCCCGTATATAGTCGGGACTGCTCCCGTTGCCATACTAGTACCGGAGCAAAAGTAAAGCTATGCTCTGCTCAACGGTAATAGGTTTCTGATACTGACATTTAGCTAAAGCCCTAGGATTCCCGTCGATGGGCATATCTTTTTAGACTAAGTTGAGTCACATCATCAATTCAAGTCTGATATTTATGCTCTGTATCTTGTTGTGAGCTGCAGGGCCAAGTATCATTGAAGAAAGTTGCCAATGTCTCAGACACACAGGAAAGGAACACACCAAACAGTACATGTATATATAAAATAACCACTTTCTGAAGGTAAAGTGTTTGTATGACAATAGGAAGGGGAAAAGGAGTTCAAAAACGGAAGAGAGAAAAAAAAGAAGGGCAGGAGACCATTATGCCTCTAACTCAGTTTCATCTCTTTCTGTGCAAAGCCGCACTGATAACTTTGGCAATGGCCCAGACCTTTTCCTCCTCATACTTCCTTGCGACAATCTGCACCCCAACGGGGGCTCCGTGATAAATTTCGGGATCGTCTTCAACGCCACCTTGATGTCAGTGTTCCTGAAGCCTTTCACAAGAGGTACCCTTTTTCTCATTAATGGCACGAAAAGAGGTTAGCTTACATGCTTCCCAATTCAATTTGTCAACTTCTCCTCTGGGCTGGTACGATTCATCGTAAGGGTCGAGGATTTTATCGGCGAGCGTTACAGGAATGACCGCGGCACTATATGACATGAGATTGATTGCTTCTGTGTATGCAGTATGGTAGTATTTTCCAGGTATGACCGCCGCGTGTGGAGCTACTGGCATTATTACGGCATCCACAACCTGACCTACAGAGTATGCACCATCAGAAATTTAGACCTTGAGCATACTACACTCAATTGCAACTTGGTGCGTAAACGGCCATGTTTGTTGATCTCCCATCGGGAAATACATTAATAGATAAATTAAGAGGGGAAAGTCTCAGTAAACTCACCATCATCACAATCGGTAGAATTCCAGTAATCGGAATACGCCGCACTATAATCCCTCCCTTCTAGAGTCAATTCTTGATACTCCAATAGATTTATTGGGTCGCGGAGTTTGAAAGATTTCTCGAGACTGGGAATTAGGGGTTCCCCGGAGAGTGACAATTGGGTGTGAACGTCATGAGCACCATCAGCGAACAGAAATGCAAGCTACAAACAGGTGCTATGTTAGCTACCTGAGCATGATGAGAGTCAAGATTTTTCCGAGACAGGGAAAACGAGTTCAATATCACCCTTAGAAGACTTACATGCACCCTCTTTGCTGTTGTCTGCGATGGTGGGTTCCAGTCAACTACCTAACGGGCATTTTCAGTAACACTATACCCACCACGTCAACTGCTTCCCCGCTAGAAGGGAATACAAACCTTATGGCCAGCTTTCTGCACTGCTTCAACCACCAACCTCAGCCCTCTCTTGATTGGTGGCTGGGGCTCCACCACTCCATTAGTCCAGTATATACCCAATTTCAATGGAAGTTCACTCGGTTTTACAGCACCACTTTCTGCTGAAGCACGGTGCAGTACCTCATCCGCTGCCTGTTGGCGCCAGGGGATGCTGACCACCTCGGGGTCCCTCAACCATGGCTTAGTGGAAAGCACAGAGCCCATAATCAACTGTAGGCCGTCAAGGGAGGTGGATAAAAACCCTACAGAAGAGGGGTATGTGTTTTGTCCTGGGTTCTGTTAAGTGGATTGGAGTTCGAACATTAGTAACGGTAGCACATTCCTAGCTTAGGCTTCCCGACTACAGTAAAGGGTGTACTTTTGGCCCGACCATAGGAAGATGTTTGCATTTAGGAAAAAGGTTTAGTCACCGTATTTGCTGTATCTCTGTAGGAAAACCGGTTATGCGTTGGCTTAATGGAATATACCCCACAAAATGCAGCAGGAATTCGAACAGAGCCACCTAAGACACGCATAAGAACGTCCGATAAAAGCACCTGGGACCATAACGCATTGCTTACCTATATCGGTTCCAACACCTACCGAACTACCTCCTAAAGCAAGCAGTGCTCCCTCCCCTAGAGCAGTGCCGTAGCCAAGTGTCAGGATCAAGACTCCAAATACTAAGTGCGAAGGATCAGAAAAAGAGCATGCTACCTCCGGATGACCCTCCACAGGAGAGATTCTGATTGACAGGATTCAAAGTTCGCCCTATCAGATTGTTCACGGTTTCACCGAACTGCCAGTACTATTTTAGACACAGATACCCAATGCGCATGGCGGCAACAAACCCCGGCTGGAATATTCACATACCAAAAGCGTTTGCGGTAGACTCGTCTATTGAACATCGCCGTCAGCTATGAAAATCATATTCAACTAATAGTCAAAAGACATACCTTGCAATATAGCACAGCCCCAAGGGACAGTAATTCTTTAACGATCTGACTTTCAACCAGATGGACCTTTTCTGGATCCTTACTACCTTCATATGTGTCGATCCAGCCAATGTAGCCCATGGTGGTATCGGTCCCCTTGACGTGAAATTGGTCCTTGAGGCTGACGGGCAGTCCATGGAGTGGACCAACAGTTTTATTGTGCTTGCGTAGATACTCATCAAGTTCTTTGGCCCGAGCCAGGGCTTGGTCAAACATAATCTCGTGAAGACAGTTATTCTGCACATAGGAGAAGATGCATCAATTTCAACACTATGGAGCATAGATGTAGAAGGCCCCAATGAAACCTCCAAGGTTAAGAATCCCTTTCCCCTACTTACAATTTGGTGCGCCACGGCAGCAGCCTTTGAATATGCCCTCGCAACCTCTACCGCAGAGAAGCACTTTGTACGAATTCGCTCCACCAAAACCACACTCGAATATTTCGTGACTTCCAGTTCCCGGGGGTCGAGAAAGGACTGAAAGAATTCTCCGGTGAGCTTCCGCGTGGTTTTAGCAGTGTCGAGCTGCTCTTTAGATAGACGCCATTCTGGAGGAATTTTAGACAATGTTGATTTGACTTTAGCTTGAGCACGGTCTTGCCATGGTTCTGTGCTCGTTGGAGTTGTCAACGAAACTATCTCGACCATTGTATTTCCGTTAATCCTTATAGATAGCTGTAGGCTTTCAAGTATATCAGTGTGTATGTCTAAAACGGCACTGTTCGTGGGAAGAGAAGTAAAGAAACACCGTAGACGATATAATCGGCTGATTCATGAACAATGGCACTCAAAATCCAATGACGTCACTTGACAGGCTCAAGGGAGAAACTATCGCAACCTGGTGGCCCGTTCTGGAGGGGGTTATTCACACTTCACTTCTAAATCTCTAGAAGGAGAGAATTAGTAGCGTTTGGCAAGGAACGGAGAAAAGATCAGCTGCTGAGGAGGTTATGCCTGCCTGTTGCGAAGACTAATATTACCATACCTGAAAGGGAAAGCGGGGTTTAGCCCTCGGGTCGGTCCGCTATTCAAGGGTATTGTCCCAAGGCTGTTGTGCGAACTATTCCCTGTATCATGGGCGAATTGGCAATAGGACTAACAGTGGATCCATATCTTACCCTGAAAACCATGCAGTTACACAAGCTATACACGGGGGGTTAATGCACTGCTGTTGCTGAGAATATGGGACGCCCTCCATCTTCAAAGAGGGTCTGTTGTGCTGTAATGGTTTACAAAATCAGTATCAGTCCGCAAGTTCTCGATGTTCTAGCCATGCACAGGCTGCAAGTTCAGTTGCAACTAATTACAATGGCATCGCTACATCATCGCCCTCATTGCCATGGTCAGATATATACCTAATCCTGTTGACCATGATTCGAAGCCCTAACCAAGTCTTGATATACGATACCACTGATCGATCAAGACTTAAGCAAGACTAATCCAGTGGCACCTATATACCTTACCTAGTCGTATTACACTGCGTGGGGCCGCACCGGGATGCATATGTAGTCTGTGTGTTGAGATATGTATATTGTACGTCCAGCCATGTGGGGGGCAACGGTCTATACTCTACAAGTAGGTGCTTCAGCCAGGCTCGAGGTCTGATTGAAGAATGAAACCGAACATAGCTTGTATGTGTGTTATAATTACGCCACGGAAAGCTTCAGGATTGGTTGGAGACTTAAGCTTCTCTAGTTCTACGGAAATATTCCACGAAGCAGCTTCAGACGCATCAACCTTGATTCTTACCTGTATTACCATATATGTACAGTGGCTTTACCTACGGAAAAGTTGTAACAACACTCCCTACACTCAAACCCCCAAAATCAATATCATGCTTGCATTTTGCCCCGAAATAGCCCCACCACTCCCTTGATACATCATATCTTGAGATTTGTACATTCTGCAATTTACCCTACCTTCTCTGTTCACAGCTGTGTGAGTGTCAGTGAGACCACCAGATAGTGATCAGAACCCACAACTCATGACACGTTTTGCCTCCAATAGACCTACTTGATCTACCATTTAATTCAACCCAGCCTTTGGGCACAAATTCAGGCCAGTAGAGTGCACAACGAGGTTTCCGCACAGCTGAGACATACTAACCGATTTAGGCACTCCCACGGTGTCATACAAGCGGTGTTCAGGGGCCTCCCGCCTGAATTAAGATCTATACGCTTTACAACATGGTTACCCTCACGTCCTGCCAAAATCAACCTAATACCCCCCCCCTTGCAATACAACGCCCCCGGTGAGCCCCCCGCCCTAGGCTGAATATCAAGGGGGTGGGCCTACAAGCATTCGGAGCCCTTTATCGAGCAACTATATTCACGTCAAATCAGTAGTGGCTGTAAAATAGCAAGCTCAGATGGTTTTTTAAGGAGTACTATAATCAATATATTGAAGGAGGAGGGTGCAAAATAGCAAGATTGCAGGGCCCCAACTCAGTGTACTAACCTCCCAAAATCAACACTTCTGGGAACTCAAGCAAACTCACCTCTGTTATGCATTCCTCGACCCACTCCCCTCGACCCTCTCCTCCAGCGCATTCTCAACACCTACCGAATAACTGAATGGCTCTTGTAGTTCCAATCCCCCTCCAATTCGAGGCCCCAAAGATCTTTTTTGGTTATGGGAGTATGCTGGTGATTAACCCCCAGCCTCTTACAGCAACTATATTCTCAACACAGGCATGATCGATGCCAGCGCAGTGCCCTGGGAATCTGGGTTGGACGCTAGGTTGGACACTAGGTCGGATACTCTCTCAGGTTGGGCGCTAGGTCATTAGATTCTATATCAGATGTATTATTTGACATGATGCTGAGTGTATTAGATACTATAATATTAGATGTTGAGTTGGATGCTAGGTTGGATGTTCGCAAATCAAAGCAGGTAGATTTGGTACTTAAGTTGATCATGGGCACATGGCTGGTGTGAGGATATTAAAACGCCTCGGAAGAGCTCAGCATGCTCCTGGAACCAGAGCAGCCCCTTGAAGCCAGAAATGGGGGGAGCCTGGAGCGCCTAGCGCTATTATAGACCTCTCTATGGTGGATAAGAATGCTTTGGAGGAGGCTATTGCATATTAATTGAGGGGTGGGCTCAGGGTAGCACAGGTGAAGAGGAATCTATCTTCACTTCGCTTCACCCGAGCCCGAGAGTGACATGTACAGTTACAGAAGTGGTTGCAAAAAACACAGCGTACATTGATGAATCTATTTCAGTCTGGAAGGGGGATATGGAGAAGGATGGTGGAATGAGTCTAGGGAGATATAAGAGATATCGATAATAATAAAGCCACAAGTTGAATCTCGTAGCTGGGTGCTTTCATTGATGACACGTGATGTGAGATACCGTGAACCAGACTAAACTGGGGTGCTAGCTTCCCTCGTGTCGTGCCAATAAGACTAGGTAGTGATCCCAAGACTAGCACTAGTATAATAATTACTTTGTTATACCGTATATCTTTCTAGAGCAAATATGTGGATTCCCTCGGTGCATAGGCATGTAGCTTCACTCCAGACCGCCCTCTCTTGCCTTTGGATACAGCTCGTACTTCTAATATATCCTCTTCAATACCCTCCAAACATCCAACCCATCCCGTAGATCGCCTCCGCAACCCCCGAAGTTTAGCTCATCACGCCGACAACCGCAGCTTATAGTGGAATACCGGTATGCGAGATCACCCTACACTGTCCAAGCCGCAGAAGAATAAATTCAATCAATGCCCCTTGACTATCAACCTACCGGCCCTAAGGCTGGAACAGGGACTGATATAGTTTGGACGGAGCCAGAGAAAATACGTCATCACGTAGCACAAAGACGTTGCAATTGGTGGAATTGGTCTCAACTTCAATGGAGATGTTAATCGCAGGGCTTCAGAATTAGGATATTGACTCGGAGTGGGGTACTCTGGTAAACAGATAATAGCAACGGTGGCGAAAGTGCTTGGGAATGGACCTTCAGAACCCTTGATCAATTGTTGAAGTTGCAGGCTTTGGAATCCAGCGAGTATTAGAGTTCTTGCAGAAGACAGGATTTGTATGAGGGCCCATAAATGTGCAGATGGAAAGGTGGGTAGTGTGTTGACGTGGTCTTCTATGGCTGCCTACGAGAAAATATTGAACACCTGGTGAAGTCTTCGTAGGTAGATATTGCCTGAATGTATCGATAGCCCCAAAGTGACCATGTGGAATTTGGTGGCCATCTCGATGAGGAGTTAAGGGTCGGAGCTATCAACAAGATATAGCGACGGGTCCAGGTAAGCTATGGAATCAATAACATACAAGTCGAGCAAATCGATAGTAGCTAAGGGTACAAGCTATTCCTCAAAGTTACCGCGAGCCCAAAAACGCCAAATAGCTATCGCCTATAAGCTAATCAATACAAACCCCCAGTTAGTTGGGGCTTGTGCTAACCAGATATGGCCAGAAGACTAGATATTCCATATTAATTCGGCCAGTACCCCCAAAAAATGTTCTCGAGATCTCACCTTCAAGGCAGTTTTAGGGAGCATAGTCGTTGAGCCTCTGGGTAACGCTTGTTTTTCCTGGTGTCAGTAATGTCTTGAGATGTGTGCGGAAACATGTCGTTCTAGTTAGATTCAGGATAATCGGGGCACCAGTCCGTGGTCGATACACTGTGCCAAGAACAAGAACGGGTAAGTAAACCAGGAATATCAACTACACTGGTTAGGTGGCCTCTGGTCTTGTGGTTGGATGGTTTGTAAGTACCATGCAATATTATAAGGTACCCGCGGGGGTTACAGATTTCTTCGATATCTCAGGCCCCAACCCATGCCAACTAGACTACGTAGAAGGATCCTTATGGAAGGGATTTAGTTTTTTGGGTCAATGAGTGTTCCTCAAGCATGCTCAACAGAAGTAATTCACTCTTCCGCTGGAATGGTTTTGGAGCTCTGCAGTTTATCTATCTCAAACAGAGGTCCCTGTGTGTACTTGATCAGTTGTCAGGCTTAACATTCTTTTAAAAGCTGTCGGAAGATTTGTTGTTCAGTCGCGTCGTTGAATTACTATATACAAACATACTTACTAGTGTCACAGAGAATAGTTGGTACCGTATACGTAGTATACGACCTTAGGTATCACCCATACAATCTTATTTGGGTTGTCTCACGGCATGTGAAATATAGAAAGTCTTACCGAGATTCCTCTTGGTGTTTCTAATTACACAATAGAAGACGACAAGACGACAAGAAACATATCCGACCTCACCAGAGAGGGAGAGGGCCTTGACAACTTTCCAAGCACATTGGACTCATATAATCCCCTTTATTTATATCTTAAACTTCGCTTCTATTCCTGGGCTCAGTTTAAATATAGGCCACCCGAAATAATGGAACTAGAATGAACTAGTACTCACTCTGTCTTAAGCCGGGCGAGTTAGATTGATATACCTATCTTGACACGGAAAAGGGAAGGCTTATTATCGCCTGTTATTTTCGTATTGTAACCCCACGAGAAAACTTCTACAGAGTGGCAACTAGACTCAGGAGGAAATTCATGTGCCACACCTCCTCCAGTGGGGTCGACCCGACAGCTTCAATCCTAACCCAACGTTGGGGTACCTCCGTACGTCTAAACTACCCCAAAACAAAGTTGCATCTTGAAACACCTCGGCTCCAGTTCCTGTAACATTCACTTTAAACTACCTAGTTTCTGAAGCTGGGTTCTTCTTTTCTATCTCAACTTTTTTCTAGACGCTTCACTATGCCCGGTAAGCAGTGCCTCCTTTTCCTTCTTACCCACCTTTTTCGTTTATCAGTATGTACTCGAGCACCGGTACGGTATGTTCCTTTACTTCCTCCATCCTTTTTGTTTTTCTGCCGCAGAATTTGCTTGCTGATGCGCGTATGCCAAGGTCATACAACCAACTACCTCCGAAGCAACTTTCTTTTTCCAAGCGTAAAAAGAATGTTCCATTGGACAACTCGCCCGGCTCACTGGTGCCGAGTGGTGCTAGCGTGATAATTGGGAACATGCGTTCTTGATAACTAGCAAGTGAGGTGCAAACCACTGAAGTATACATGAATGTCTCTCCACATCTCTTACGCACAGTACATTACAAACTAATCCACAAGGCTCTAAATATCTGGCATCCATTGGTCCTCAACCTCCGTTTCTGTGTCTCCACCTCTATCCAGGTTGCACTACATGACATAGCATATGCATGTATGGTCGTGATCTACTCGAACTGTAGCCAACAATACCTTTCACCACGACGGCTACTTTATCCAATGGGAGGCACCTTCATTCACTCACATTCCTCAATGACTGACATGTACAGATAGACATCTCTGCTCTACCGCCCTACCCCACCTTCTTGCTTGTTGACTTCAATTTTCGGCGGTGGTTTTTCACCCACCCAGGCTGGTATTGTAACTACCTGTGCATGCATGTACTACTCACAAATGACCCCGATTTCCACTACCAGTTTAGTACGTACTTCACAAAGCCATTTACCCCAACACCCCGACGAGCCGAGCCTCGATTCCTGCAACCCGTCTCCCAGGCGTAATCCCTTTCATTCCAAACTTCGAGCAGATCTGACGGATGGGGTGGCATCGAGATTCAGGCTGCTGCCGCAGCAAGCCGCGAGGAACTCAACTGACAATCTTGTCATCTGGCCTAGGCGCGTCATGTTCCGGGCGGGGACTCTGTATTTCTGACTGGCCATAATACGGAGGAAGCTTAAGTAATGCAATGCACATGTAATGTTCTTTTGTCCATATCAAGCGAGATCTACTGTGCTTGGTATTCTTTGGAAGGCGACTGGATAGACAATATGCCAGTTGAAAAGATGGACGGAATATCTTCAGTTGGGCGCTGGGGGGTGAAGTTGGCAGGACTAATACTGTGGGAGGCTGAAGACTTGAACCCAACGTAGGGCTTGACTACCTAGGGCACCTGGTACCAGTACATATTTTTGTGTAACTTTACCAGAATTGATCCCATTGTACTCCGTATGCATCTACTTACATAGTTCTACAAGCGAATTTCGATTGGATGTCAAAATCATATCATGCGGTGCATAGCACATAACGTCTTTTGGCCCAGCTTCCGGGACTCTAATAGAAAATTGGAGTTTTGTGAATGGTATTAGGTATATTAGCGAGCCACACAGCGCTAGTGGGTACCATGGCACCTGAAGGATACACAAGGGTCCTCGGAGATACTGTATCCTGAAAAAGAAAACAGCGAAGCCTGCGTCAGTCAAACAGAGAAGCAATGAGCACACGTTGATAGAGCCCATATGTTGTCGCTCGCCTAATACATGTGGAGGTTAATAAACAAAACCAATGATCGGTCTAGCTAGAAACTATGTAGCAATGAACAAAAGAGGTATAAAAAAGGGTCCACGGTGGCTGGATTTAGAATCGAGGATGAAAAGGAAATATAGGTATCCTCGGTGTACCTATCAACCTTTGCCAGTATGTTCTATATTTGTATGTTCGCTTGGAAATAGGGCTGAATATATGAAATAATTAAATTAGGAGTGAGGTGTGTACATATGTACTTAACAGCAGCAGGTGGTTTGAATAAAAGTGATTGGGGCTGGACTATATATAAATCGACCAATCTGGCTCGGCGTACTGTACCGACAGCACCCAAAACGTTCTTACAACGACAGCCAGTAACTAGCGGTCCGGTGAGAGCAGGAGTATGCATACGGTAATACCTATGCAGCTTGATTTATAAATAGCATAGATCATGGTGAAACACACTGTCCAACCAGGTTTTCATGGACACTCCGCTCCAATGTACCTAAGTAGAGGGCTGAATTTCGAATCCCCCACAACGCCAAGGCTTCGGAACCGGAAAAATTATACTTTGAGTGCCTTGGCATCTAAGCTCCGCACACTAATAATAAAAATGCGGCTTTGGCTGAATGTACACGTTTTTTAAAAAATAAAAAAATGTCTCACTGAAACCAAACTTTGGTAAACATTCCTCTGAACGGGCTAGCATTGCTCCAGACTCATATTATACCACAATCCACAAAATAAAAATCGCTCTCAAAGTTCTTATCCCCCTGGGGGCCTAGAGTTAGCGTATCTCATATGGCATAGGCCTATGGCTATCGTGACATGTGAGAGTACCCCCCCCGAGCCGAAGCTGGGCCCTAAGAAATCATTATCTTACCGCCTATCTATACAATCGATATCAAAAGCCACCAATTTATCGGGTATCTATCCATCCATCGACATCGAGATATATCGATCTCCATATCCGCAGTAATCCATTTGCGTACATATGAATATATTGACCCATAATGATGTGCCAGTATATAAAATCTCGGAAACATTTAAGGCACGTGACATATAAGCGAGTGTAAGAAACAAATTAATACCGCGCGCGAGAGGACACCTGAATATAAGACCCTTAGCCTGGCTCGAGACTACCAATACCCTAAACCCACGAAATTCAAGTGCCTAAGCACCTATGTGTATGTACAACCAACTCGTGAATATTCACTGAAGGGGTCTTGGGTAGGTATGCCAGACTCGATGCCAAGTACAACTTGGGTAATTCACAGCATGGTAATTCCACGACCATATCGGTGATTTGAATAAGACTTGACTTGTTTGTAAGACCCTAGCATCGAACCATCACTTATTCGCGTGCTTTACAGTATCCATGGAACTGGAAGCCAGTTTCAACGTTGGTTATGCTGACGGTGCATATACGGCTAAGTTCTCACAGGGGATCGCAAGTCCCGATTGCGGGAGCAGAGATCCGATGCGAGCGAAATGATCAATGTAGTGAGATCAGCCAGTACATTAGTGAGGAATCGATATTCATAAGGTACATGATGCGAAAGATGTCACACTTTTGCCAAGATTTCCATACTAAAAGTGAGTGAGATTGGTACAAGCTGAGAAGCGATTTCCAAATTACGTTACAGCGAGATACATGTGAAAACCCTCAAAGATGAAATTGTAAGAGTATTTATCTCTTAGGGCAGACTTGTGTAGTGTCGGGGACATGGCAACGCTGGAGTGTAATTATTAGCTCTGAACTCGTTTCAAAAGAAAAACCCCCAAAACAAGTAAGTGTTCTCATGAGTACTAGGTACATGTATGTAATGCAGGATTTATCTCGGCGGTTTCCAGATTTAGCGACAGCACCCGTGTCACTACGAGCAGACAACACGGCAGTCTGTCTTCGTGACAGGACGGCATTCCGATTGAACCAGAGCTCCGTCATGCCTCGCCTCATCCCCTGACATGGGTACACCCCATCATGTGGGCGATCTTCTCTTCTCTCTCCTACATGACGATCAGAATCTATCGATTCGCTGAATATCCACCCGCCCTGCTGCATACCCCCCACCACTCACCATGTCTTCAACTTTCTCTAATCAGGGAGCGAGGAATGTACAGGCGGGTGTACCATATCCGCTGTTAAGGTCGAGCTTCACAAACGCAGCAAGCAGCTCGTATCGAAACCTGAGTTGTATGCCGGAGAGTTCAACAGAGAGTTATCGACGTTCCCAAATGCATGAAGCAGTACTCCGTACGAAATTTACAGTCATTTACATCCCAGAACCATCTTTCCCCGCATTCGGTGCTGTGCAGCGGCCCCCGACCACACCAAAGGAAAAAAAAAAGTTACTTTCACAATGCCTTCCTCGAGTTCCAGATCAAAAAGCACTTCTCTCTGTCTCACTTCTTGCACTCAAGTATGGAACCACCACACCAAAATTCAACACCCCTGGCAAGCAAAGGTTGTGTAGCCACGCTTGCTCTCGTCTGTTTAGTTTTGGCCATCACTGACAAAGTGCCTATTCCTAATTCCAACAAGTTGTTACTTCTCGCGGCATTGGCTTAACTCCCTTTCGCCTAGGTGAGTAACCATACTAGGATATATTCACCATTCAAGGTGGGGAACACATCAACGCAGAAAGGGAGAAAACTAGTTCTAGACTCGGGTTTAGCAGTTGAGACTTGGCGGATGGAAAAGGGGTCACAAGAGCAAGTTCTCGCCCTTCACCCCACAGATTATGCAGGTACCTTCAGGTACAACTCACAAGGTGGTGATCAAAGTTGTTTTATTTTAGTTGTTGGCGCTTGGATGGAAATTATCCGTGTGCTGGAGATACCTTGCATGGGTCAGTCGGGGATATCTAACTCCATTGCGTGCGGAACGGAGCGCACATACACACCCTACGAAAATTTTCTGGATGTGCCGAAAAGAAGATTTCCAGTGATTGGCAATTGTCTATGATACGTTTCAATTAGTGAAACAATTTTCATGCAGCATTCGTTGTGCATCAGCCGGGTTTCAGGGATTGAGTTTTTTTAAGGATATGGATTGCACGCAACGTCGGAGCTTTTGGCCAGCGGCAGATGGTCGATGATACTAGTGATGTTTGATCGATGATAATACCGTAGGGTCCCTTAATGAGGCCTTTATCGGTGATAATGGTGTTGGTAAGTGCATATTTGCAAGGGATAAAAAGGAAGTGAATTGATTTCCAGAACCAAAGTTTCCATATAGTCAGTTTATCCAGGCAAGCAGGTGTACCTAGATGAGCTCCTGCTCATTGTCGCCTTTTCCTCGATCTGGCTGGATAAATATCGCAGAGCATACTGAGACTCCCATAATAGGGATGGGCGGAAAAAAGCTCACAAGGCTAGGCGGATACGGATTGCGTTCGCTGCTCTGGCTCTCCATATGCGTACACGTGTCGAATCGTTGCAAGGGGTGGGAACACCAAGTTGTGAGTGTTGTCAACCTGCAGGAATGGGATCTCACAATCCGTGTGTCTCGGCCGACTGGATTAAACTTCTTTAATCCAATGATCAGGGTATACTATACCTAACGATGATTAGTGCCCCCTGCTAGCATCTGCTGGAGTAACGGACGCTTTAAATTTCCAGGAAAATTTGGAGATACGCGGAAGGTATCGATTCGTGGACGGGGTCGCCTACCGAGAGTGCTTCCTGGGTTCCCCCGGACCCGGATGCCGCTGGGGCTCTTCAAGGTACCGTTCCGGCTTACTTTACGGAGTACAATGGCCTATTGAACCAAACCCTGGGACTCCATTGGATACGCGTGGCTGGAGAGCGGCTAGCTGTCAAAGGGACAGGAAAAGCTCGTTAAATATAGTCGTGTGCTGGTAGGTTACTCTCCTTCCTCCGCTGGCTAATACCTGCTGGCTTGTTCCTATCTTCTTCCTTCATCCTTTCTCTGTTGCTATCGTCATCCAAGCGAGGAAGAAAAAGAACGGAATTTACTCCCTTCGGGATCTTTTAATAGTTGTTTTTCTAATAAGTTTTGATCATTTGGGGTTGCTGTGTTGCTCCACTGTTGCAAAAGCCATCTGGACATCGAGTCCCTGCTTTCCTATTTCTCCCGTCATCTATTTGTGTCTCGCCGTAGGATATCCTAGAGGGATTTGCTCGGGGATTTGCGCGCTCTGTTTGGAAATTGAGGTCAAGGGGTATCAGTCATTCTTACGGTTCGTAATATATCTGGTGTTTATGTTTGCTTCCGCTCAGCTGTGACGTTGTGTGCTACTTGGCTCCCCTCCCTTTTTTTTGATCCCGAAATGAGACATGCCCCCCTCGCGTTACATTGTTTTCTAACGAGAACATTCACAATTCTCCAGCAGACCACCATAACGATCCGGCGTTTCACCACGATCGAGTGGGTCCGCTGCGAGACCAAGGGACTACGGCCAGGTTCTTTCTTTCGCATACGCATTGTTCATCGGCTTCTTGGTCTGCTCACCTCGCATAATTGAATTGGGTGCATCGTCTGAAAGGCACTCCAACGGGGCAGACTTGCGAGGCTGGTGTTAAAATTGCTTGTTGCGCGCTAGGTTGCAGGTACATTAGAACCCACCTCTTTTTTCCTCCCGCACACCCACACACCACCAGCGCACACACACTGGTTTCCATATACATAGACCCGAACCACCACCGCCCTACACCGCCCTGTTCTGCGGAAACAACATCAAACTTCGTTTTTTTTTTAGAGCAGTGCTGATGATGACTTGACACGACAGCTCTTCACTGGAAAACATATCTGGACCTGAGACCGCCCATTCTCGCGTCCGACGACGGCTGTCTGCCATCTAATCAGTACCATAAATCGTTTGGCACTGTCAAATGGATCCGAAGTTGTATCGCCCCACAGTACCTAGCTTTCAACCACAACAAAATCCCCCGCAAAGGCCTCGGGATTTTTCGAACTCAACCCCAGCACCAATGTCGGCTTTCCTAAACTTCTCGTACGAGAACTCGAGCGACTTTTCGTCGTGGGCACCTCCGGTCAATGGAAACATCAGTAATATGATGAATCTTAACAATGGACCACCATTCCAACGTCATATGGCATCTCCACCACCTCCGCCATTGATGAGCCCACCATTCCATCACAATGGTTTTGCTGCCGCACCTCAACCACCTCAACACTTCTCCGCAGGTCCTGTGGGTGGTTTCCAGCAACCACAGTTCGCTAACGGCGTGATATCTCCAATACATTCTCCGGGCCTGGGACCGGTGATTCCGCATATACATAACAACAATGGGAATAATTTTGCACCACCACAACCACCAAGCTACCACAACATTCCTCCGCCACCAGGACCTTTAGGCAACCGGAACCCAAATCAGATTCCTCCACCACCAAATTTCTCATCGTTCAATAACCCTATGGCCGGGGTGATGCATCATGGTTCTCGGGAGAATGGTGTAGGCCACCACTTGGGGCCGTTCCTAACCCCACCGGTGTCAGCTCCAAGCTCACCATCACCCCCTCCTCCACATATGATTACTGGGTATAACCCTACCCCACCTCCCCCTCATGGCATGCAATCCTTATTCCCGTTAATAATGTCTCCTAACCTTGTCCATAATCCCCATATGTACAGGTCTGCTCCTACCCAACTCCCCCCATTGAATTACCCATCATCGATTCCCCGAACGGTGGGCTCCCGAACAACAAACAAGTCACTTACTCCCCCGCTGGCGAAATCAAATCTTGCCACCTCGACAGTGATATCACGAAATGAGCCGGCCCCGGCCTCAACGAATAATGACCAGTCAACGCCCACTTCACTCAAGCCCAAATTTAATCCTAATGCAGCCTCATTCCAGCCAGTGGTGAAATCTCCAGCAATTGTATCAAGTACTCCTCCCCCGAAGCGAACGGTGACTCCTCCGGCTAAGACACGAACACACCCATTCAACCCACTCTCCTCACATTTCACTCCATCCACATGCTCAACACCGTCGAGGGAGGAGCAAGCAGAGAAGCGTGCGAGTGGGAAATTCAACCCAGATGCACCGGCATTCGTGCCAGGATCAGAAACACCGCCCCCGCCAGCTCGATCGAACCCACCTCCAAATGCCCCTACTGGTCCAGCATCCTTAGTACCGCGCACAAATCCCCCTCCAGGATCATCTTCAATACCACCGTATCCCAAGCTCCCACTTTCCCCCCCTACAGGGCCAAAAGCGGACAGAAATAGGATACCACCACGACCAATTATCGGACTTGGCATTGGAGTGGTTGCGGCAAATGAGATCCAGGAGCGAGGATTACCGGCAACGACGCCTTTGGGACCAAAGGCTATGAGCACACCAACTGGTCCACGAGCGGAACGACCATTGTCCAGGAACTTGAGCTCACGACGGACATATAGCGGGAGCGAGGGCCATAACCCACGGGAGAAGTATGTTAAGGAGCCAGCCCCCACTCCAACGGTTGCCCTCACCAGGATTCCTGGGATCGATAAGCTTGTGCCTACGGGACCGGCGAAGATGTTGGCAGATCTTCCTCCTGCGGCGATGATTCCAGATGTTCCCACTGCCCCAGCAGCGATGCTGAAGTCGATGGAGAGCGGAAGCCAGAATGGTAGCGATGATGGGTCTAGGGGTCGGCCCCCATTCTTGAGGCGCTCATCCTCGCATACATACACCACCAGAAGCGTTAATATTCGACAGTGGCGTGGCGGTGTTAGCCAGAGCCGGAGCAGCTGGGTTCGTGAGCAGAATGATGATTCGAGAAATGCGTCTAAGTCAAGGGATGGAAGTGTTATTCCCGGTATTATGGTTGAAGTTACTTTCCACGATTCGCCAAATGAAGTTCCTGTGCTCACCGAGGAGCCAGAGAGTTATGACGGTGAGATAGCCACAGTCAACGAGGTTCATGAGGAGGATGTTCAGGAGCAGGTCGAGGTCCCAGTGGCAGTTATCATCGAGCAAGAGCCCGTCAAGGATGATGATGAATCCGTCATTGTCATCGAGGAAGCCCTATTCGTCGAGGGGCCAGAAGCACTCGTTGCTGTTGTTGAACTTCCTCTTGAGGAATCTGTCCTACCTGAGGTTGAGGTCATCGCCAGCGCCGAGGAGACCGGCTCAGAGATCGCCATTGCGACCATTGACGATGTTGCCGAAGACATCGCCATGCCAGTTCTTGACAAGGTCGAGGAGATTGTCACTGCTCCAGGTCTTATTCAACAACCTGTCTTCACCACTGACGATGCTGCTCAAGACGCCGTCATACCAGTTCTTGACAAGGTCGAGGAGATTGCTACTACCCCAACAACAATGATTGCAGTTGCTTCAGTTGCCATTCCTCTTCCATCGATCCAAATCGAGGCTGACGACTCCTCTCGCAAAGAAGTCGACCTCGAAAAGGATCTAGATACTAACCTTGACTTGTTCCCCGATTCCCGTGCAGCAACCACACCATCACCACGCCTGTCTGCACTTAGTATGAAGAAGAGGAGAGAGGAGGAGGGCGATGAAATTGTAAGTATGATGATCGAAGACGGTGTCGTGATCGTTCCCACTCGGGATACCCCCAGTCCAACGGCGCAAATGAGGGCAATGGCTAAGAAGAGATTGGTGAAGGGCAAGAATAAGGATGCCGCACCTGTGAAGGAGGAGGTTGCTCCTGTTGAGGAGGCTGAGAAAGATAAGAAGTCGTAAGTTCCCTCTCTTTCTGCCTATTCGTGTTAGTGGAATGGTGCTAATGTATGATGCAGTGTCGATAAGCCAGTGGCTTCTCGAGATGGGTCAGAAATCCTCAGCGTGCGAAAGAAGAAGAAGGGGAAGAAGGGAAAGAAGGAGAAGAAAAATCAGATCGCTGTCACTGCCGAGCCCGCCGCAGATGCCCAATCAGTCTCTACAACCGCACCCATTGCTATTGACGAAGCTGCTTTGGAGAACAACATGAAAGCCCAAGTCAACCAGAAGCCTGCACACCGCGGAGCTGTTGTCATTCATGGCATCGTTCATCAAGACGGTGCAAGCACGCGGGCTGTTGCTGTTCAGAAAAATAGTGAGAGTGGTGTTGGCTTCATTGCTGAGTCTCCACTCCCAGTTGAGCCTGTGGCTGAGGCTGAGGAGGTCGATGCTATCGTCCTTGATCCTAAGGACGAGGAGGAGCCCACTGTAGAGAAGGTTATCCCGGCCCTGATTGAGGAAGCTGAAAAAGAGGCTGCCAAGATCGCTTTGGAGGAAAACGATAACGAGAAGGAGGAGCATGATGGTGGAGTGAAACTCGATGCAGTTGACACTCTGCCACCACTTCCTGAGGATCTTGATGAACAGCTTGTGAAGCTCACTGAGATCTACAGCGATAGTGAGTCGGTGAAGGACGAGCAAGATGACGAGGATATTGCTGTTCATATGGAAGAGGAGCCAATGATTGAGGTGCAGCCTCTTCAGGTTGTTAAGGCGGCCACCTTTATTCAACGCATCGAGGAGGAGCCAGTTATCACTCCAGAGCCCGAGGCGGTCATTGAGGAGATCGTTGCCATTGCGAAGGAGAGTCCAGTCGCGCTGGTTGAAGAGCTAGTCGTTGATGTCCATGTCCTCGAAGGGCCAGTTACCGTTATCATCGAGGAGCCAGTTGCTATTGTCGAGGAGCCGATTGCCGTTGTTGAAGAGCCAGTTGCCGCTGTCAAGGCTGTTACTATTGTTGAGGAGCCGATTGCCGTTGTCGAGGATCCAGTTGCTGTTGTCGAGGAGCCAGTTGATATTGCAGTTGCTATTGTCGAGGCGCCGATTGCCGTTGTTGAAGAGCCAGTTGCCGTTGTCAAGGCCGTTATTATTGTCGAGGAACCGATTGCTGTTGTCGAGGAGCCGATTGCCGTTGTCGAGGAGGTTACCGTTGCCGAAGAGCCTGTGGTCACCTCTGAGGAGAGTCCTGTTGTGATTGAACTTCTTGAGGATCTCTTGGTTCCCTCTGTTGAACCACCCAACGTTGAAGAGGTCGTCAAGGAAGCAGCCTTCTTCGAGCCACGCCACATGCACACGGGAGAAATTGCAGTCTCCATTAACAGCATCATCGATGCTCTTGCCTCTTGCAAGGACATCAATTCCCTCTCTGGCACTTTGGAGACCTATAGCCGTGTGTCTAAACCCGGTACTCAGGAAGAGAGGTTGTTCAGGGAACTTCACCACTACGCTGCCATTGCGGACCCGGCGAAGAAGGACAACACCGACAGCAGGAGCACTAGGAGTAAGAGCAGCATGAAGAGTGTAAGGTCTTTCTTCAAGAGGCGTGCGGAGGCATACCCACAATGTAAGTTTCTGGAATATTCAAGAATATCTGGCGATAAAGGAAGTTAAATGCTAACTTGGGTCAATCAAGTGTTGTCTTCTACTACAAGTCGCATCAAGGCTATCCTCCCACCATTCCTTTCTATGACTGCCGCTCCCGCAATCAACACTATCCCAACCTCCGGAACGATCACTCTCACCGACCATAGGAGCCCAGTCGCTTCCACTACTACAGGCAAACCGCAACGCTCACGCTTCTTCCCTAAGATGACCATGAGCCTTCTCTCTCGCTCTGCCTCTAAAAAGAGCCAACTGAATGTGGTCGCATAGGGGTGCTCTCCTCGAGGGATTTATGCCTGCGGCGGCGGGGGTGGTGTAGGAGAAGATTTGCTTTGCCTTGTTAATAATGGACGCTCACGTGGATGTGGACCGACTATTGTACTTATACCTGGAGCTGGAATACCTTTGCCTAGAGAGGAGAATAGCAAATAACCTGTTTTAATACCTTCAGTAACCCTGTCCTCCGCGATTCGGGCCCGGTGATTCGGAGAAGCGGTGTGGAGTTTTAGCTTGATCTGCCTGTGAGCCAACTTACCATTCATGAATCCCCGTTTCTCTTCGCCTCTTGTTGATTTTCTTTCTTCGCGTCATCGGTCAACCTGGCTAGGAGGAGTTACCCGGATGAAAAAATGGTGACTTTCTCTCCTTCCGAGTCGCCCTTCATTTGTGCCTTACAGTTTATCTCCATAAGTACCCATAGTGTTTTCTCCTCAAAGGGAGTTAATGGGCGGGGTAAGCATGTACTTGATAACAGGGGCTACAGTTGAGGACAAGCGAAGCGGAGCGAGGAAGTCACTTACCGGGAATCATATTCCTCTAGTTATGGCGATGAGCGTTGAGGAAGAAAGAGAGGCGGGACAGAAGAGAGTAACAGCATAGATAGTAAGACATGGAGTTCAGTCTTGTGATACACTCTCGGGGTCGAATTCGTGATTATCAATTTTCTTGGAGGATGCTACCGGATTTTGCGGAACATCTTCAGTTCTGGGTTTACTGCTTTTCCTTAATCCCGACTCTCTTTCTCACTCTCCACCTCTACCCTCTCGCCCTGCACCTACCTGGCTTTTGTGTTTCCTTTTAGATATTCCTGTCTAAAAAAGTGTGACGTTCTGCTTCCGATGTGCCGCCAACTTTAACGACCGAGATGAATCTCCTTCCTTCCTTTCTTTCTTTATTGGAACTACTGTCTTATTCACTCTTTTAATCAATGACTTCTCTATTAAGCGGCGATTCTTTGGTTTCGGCGGAATCACTTTCTTTGGCGAGCCTCATTTGTTTGACATGTTTCTAACTCATTTATGTCTGGTCTGGAGTTTCCTTTTACATGGCGGTCTGTGTTCCTCTTTTTTTGGTTCTTGTTTGTCCGATATTTTTTATTTGATACCGCATTGCATAGCCATCTGCATTGCATTGCAATCTTAGCCCTCTCTGTTTTGTATTTTTCATTGCTCGAAATTCCTCAGATGGCGGCGTGTTTCTTGAATACGGCGTTTTCTTCATATGTTACGGCATTTTCATCTTTTCCTTTACACAGTATCATCTAAGCTATATGCCTGCTCACACTTAACTCTCTCTGGATGTCCCGGGTCGGGGGGAACTAAGAATCGGGTTTGGCCGATTATTGGGGCGGTTTAAGGGCAACGGGATGGTGGAACTTGCGGGGGAGGAATTGGTTTGGTAGGAGATCTGGGATCAGAGACGGGAAGGTGAAGGTACAAATAGCTTGAATACATGAGCATATACTTTGGGTGCTCTTATTTGATTCGCTTCCCTACGGTGAAAATTGGTGAACATTGTAATCCGCGATTTGAGGTGCCCAAGGAGAGTATTTGATATTTTATGTGACCCTGACTTTGAAGAAGCCTTGAGAATAGGGCTTAGTTGGTGTGAGGGTGAATTGCACAAGTTTAAAATTAGACTTGATCTCACCCCCTTGTAACTGAGATAAATAATCTCAACAGAACTTAATAGTATAGATTGCGTAGGCTCTCTCAGTTTCCAAGCTGGGTGGATTGTATAACAAATACCTCTGTATTTGCCCACCACTGTTGACCTCACACTTTACATGTAGCGTATCCCGCGTGCTCTTCACTGGTGACCAACTTCTAATTGTTGATATTTCGATACAGGTCTGCTTGCTCTTGTAAATTGATCGGGAGGGTGTGCTCATGAGGAAAGGCTAAAGGGGTTATTTTCTATGACGATAGTTGACAATAGCTGACAGCAGTGGGAAAATTCTACACTGAAAACACTGCCGTGTGAGCTATCGATGTTATATCTCACCAAGTTCCATAACTGGTAGCGCTGGCTAGTTTACAGACGCTGAATACTAAATTATAACTTGATGCTATTTCTAGAATCCTGCAAGATGTGATTACCCTGAGCTGTTATGCTCGGTCTTTTTTTAATTTTTTTTATATACTCAGATACTCATATGTAGCCGCGGTATGCTTGGCCTTGGAAGTATATGTATACACATATAACTGTAATCGCATAAGCTCAGCCGAAGGCCTACCTCAGTTGCGTAATTAGTATCCCTATGGTGGCTCCTTCCTCAATTTCGGTTTCTGTTTGGCATGCTCATGTGCATGTACTAACTAGCCAAGCTCATTTATTGGCTCGGAAGTTGCTTCACGGGCCATGCAGATACATACCAGGGCACCTTGGGATTTCCTACCTATTTGGGCTAATATTGTTCCTTGAGTATACGTATCAATATCCTCTACCTAGGTAAAAGCTAGAGTTGTGCTCTTTACTCACGAGAGCAGAGGGATCAGCTTGATGTACATTACGTAGGCATGGTGACTTTTCCCATAAATACCGTATTATTTCGAAATATTCGCTAGCGTTGCACTACTGAAAGGCAGCAACAGAACAGCTAGAGCTGAGGCCTGATTATCTCAGTAATGCAGGACTGTTCTCATGCTTTAACTAAAGGATAGATGGCTTAAAGTAAATGCTGGCCTTGGTAGATGGTCTTGTGGAGTGGGTGGTAGGTAAGGTATACGTATGCCAATGTATTTCTCGGATGAGGAGTTTTTTTTTGCGCGGGTTGGTGGATAGGAGGGTTATATGAGGGCTTCCATAGGCAAGAATCATTGCTTCCACTTGTTACATCATTGTATCTGGAATAGGCAGAAGGACTATTCCAAGCGCGGGTTATGGGGGGAGGTAGGTAGGGTATATATTAGAATTTCTGAGTCAAAGGAGCTCCAAATCAAGCCTTGGTAGCTCTGATACATTACCCATGATATTTTATCTAAAATTCAGGGGGGTCATTTTGGGGAGAGGGGGACCTCAGAGGGATGTAAATGCTGAGATAGGTCTATCTAATGAAATTGATGTCAAGCACCCAATAGGAATCTATACATAGAGGGTAATCTTTTGAACCTAGGAGAGACCTTATTCGTTGCAAATTGAGGTTGGCCGTGCTGGCAGTCCAATTAGCAAGAAATGGATGCCTATCACCAAACACTTAGGTCAGGTATTTGATAGCTATAAGAACCCTCCATTCTGCGTGCATTATTTGAGCTATTGAACACTTTATTTAGATTCTGTTTGACTTATTTCAACAAATACCTCAGCTCCATAGTCCCCCTAACCTCCCCTTGGAAACGCTCCTTCTTCATAGTTTTGTCAGACCTCAAGCAACAAGTGGGGGCAATGATTACTGCCAACAGAGGCCCTTGTATGACCATCCTACCCCCCCAAGGGTCTCCTCATCCGAGAAAGTACATTTTTATACCCTACCGGCTTACCTCCCTTCCCAGGGCTGTATCCACTTCACGACACTATTTGCTAAGTCTAATAAGTGTGCTACTGTAGTGATTTCTTGCAAACCCATATAGCGCCTAAAAAGACCACTTGATGCACTACTTAATGATGCACTATCCTGTGATTGATGGTAGTTACCTAAGCCAGCAGCCATCTTTCCGGTGTATCTGTTCTATTGCAACTGGTCTGTGCGTATATACATATATATTTGGTGGGCTACCAAGCTTCGTGCTTCGTTCGTAGATCGGGATTGCGTGCAAGTAGGGTGATAGGTGTGTGATAGGGAGGTACTAGGGATGAGGAGTATGTTTCGAAATAGCTCTGCTATAGTACGTTACTACCCTTTCCTGCATTGGGCTCGCTTTGGCCCTCGAGCGACCCGCTCGAACAAGGTAGATAACTTGACTTCGAAACTTGAACCGCTTAGAGTGATGGCCACTTACAGTGCTGTACCTAGTTGAGCGGCTGTGCCAACCAGACTAAAAGCATGGTGGCCTGGGGCACCAAAGTGGGACAGCATTATAAAACTAACCGGGACTGCCCAAAAAGGGAGTGGCTCGCTTGTGTAACTTCCGAAAACAGAGACCTCTTACCACTGTTTAATCGGCCATTGCTGGATCAAGTATCCGTTCATACTTTATTGAAAATTAAAGTATACTGGATTGCCATCTTAATATGGGCAGTCTGTGAGTTCCATCCTACATGCGCTCTCCCCCTTTCCAAAATCCGTCCTTAGGTTATAATGTGTTCTAACCTGCGCTGTTAGATTCAATTGATATTGGGTCGGCTATCTGAGCTTCAGAGGGGCTAGCTTGAAGCCTGTACCCAACGGTATAAAGTTATCTGAATGGGGTTAAATCTAATCTGGTTTTACTGTCGGCTGGGCTCAGGATGGAGACGGTCTTAAGCCAGTGTTGTAGACCAAATTGCAGCAGCACAGTCATTGTTGAAGATCAACTCGGAGCAGCCGGAAGAAGTAGATTCTTGTGTTATGTGAGTTGTGCATGTTTTCCTCCTATCAATTTCTATACTAGCCCGCACAGCTTGAGCTATTGCACCACATCGTTTAGTTCCCATCAGCTACTGCGCGTACCGAATTTGAAGAGTACTTGCATACCATAAGCAACAAATCTCGGTTGACAAATTCAAGTATCTGTGGCTAATAGTGACTAGATACCGAATATTAAGCATACCTCCGGGATCTATTATTGAAGGCTCTAGTAGGTGGTTTGTAGGCAATGGAAGGCATTAAATGAATATGAGCTGCGCAATGATGCACTTGATTTTATTACTGGTAAGCGCAATAACGGGAGACGAGTAGTTATAGAGCGTGATGTATATGATACCTTACACGCAGGGAAGATTCTGCGGTCGGTTGGAAATATGGAATTAATTGCAATAAGGTATGGATTTTAATCAATTTATTCTATAATTATAATAGCAGAGGATCCAACATTCCAGAGCGGCCCTGAACATATATATTTGAAGTCTAGACCCGCAGCTAGCTTACGGCTATGGCGAGCGTGGAGAGGATAGGCGCTCTGGACGTGGCAAGGGATTGGGAGGAGCTGGTATGGGAGGTGAGGGATTGAACATGCACTACTATATAGTCGGCACGGTGAAGTTATGCTGAAGATGAAAGCCGTGAGTGGCCGGGGGGCGGATAATCCGCATGACAGCTCTGAGATGTGCTGCCTCGTCATGGGCTAAGTGGCTTGAATACCCGGAATGAGTTGCAAAAGAAAAGAAGAATTGCTGAAAATGGCACATTCTATTATTTGTCGTAGTTAGGTACAATGGATCACTCGCGACGATATTCTCGCGACAATATTTTGAATTCGTGTGGTTACTGGTCGTGGCTACCCAAGTATCAATTCATAAGTATATCGTGTAAGTATAGTCCTCCAACATGCACCTGTTGAAGTAAGTTACACCTCTCTTTCGACTGAGGAACGATAGACCGCTTACATATACAGCTCGACGGAATGGACAGTAGATGCATATGATTCATGACTCTAAGCCTTCAATGTTTCGTGGCGGCTGCGGCTGACTGAAGGAGTTCAATTATCGAAGTATTTTCTTCATTTGTAGCCCAGCCGAGTGCTGTTCGGCCTTGGTTGTCCTGCACGTCAAGGTTTATATTATCGCGCTGGAGCAGCAGTCGCACTACCGCCTCGTGTCCATTCCCAGCTGCCCATGACAGCGGTGTTCGGCTATTGTTATCCTTTGCATCAACTTCAACATCATTCCATTCAATCAAGAGCTGAACTACACCCTCGTGTCCTTCCTTAGATGCCAGTGCTAGTGTCCAGCCATCGTTGTTCTTTGCATTAACATCCACACCAATCCGCTCAATCAGCAGCCTCACAACAGCCTCGTGTCCTTCCTTTCATGGCTGCCCATGACAGTGGTGCCCGGCCATCGTTATCTTTTGCGTCAACACCAACATCATCCCGCTCGATCAGCAGCCGCACTACAGTCTCGTGCCCCATAATGGCTGCCCATGATAGTGGTGACCAGCCACTGTTATCTTTTGCATCAGCACACACACCATTCCGCTCAAGCAGTAGTCGCACTACACCCTCGTGCCCATTGTGAGCTGCCCATGACAGTGCTGACAGGCCCCTGTTATCCTTTGCATTAACATCAACATCTTCTCGCGCAATCAGCAGCCGCACTACAGCCTCGTAACCGCTTATGGCTGCCTTCATGAGCGGCGTTTGGTCATCATTATCCTTTGCATCAACATTCACATCATTCCGCTCCAGCAGCAGGCGTAATATAGCCTCGCGTCCACTCCCAGCTACGCGTGACAGTGGTGAGCAGCCATTGCTATCCTTTGGATCGACAACCACATCATCCCGCTCAAGCAGGAGCCGTACTACAGCCTCACGTCCCGCTTGAGCTGCATACGCCAGTGGTGTCAAGCCAAAAATATCCTTTGCGTTAACATCCACATCGTGCCGTGAAAGCAGCAGCCGCACTACAGCCTCGTACCCTCCCATTGCTGCCGATACAAGTGGTGTCCCAAAGCTAGACTTTGCATTCACATCCGCATTCCGCTCAATCAGCAGCTGCACTATAGCCTTGTGTCCAAAGGTAGCTGCGTTTGAGAGCAGCGTTCGACCATCCTTATCCTTTGCATTCACATCCGCATTCCGCTCAATCAGCAGTCGCACTATAGCTTCGTGCCCATTCCCAGCTGCCCACGGCAATGGTGACCGGCCACTATTATCCCTTGCATCAACATCAATATCATCTCGCTCAATCAGCAGCCGCGCGACAGTCTCGTACCCCCTGTCGGCTGCCCATGACAGCGGTATCCGTCCGATATCATCACGCAAGCCTGCTTGCCCCATCTTACAGTAGTACTTTGTGAGATCATCTAATCCAAAGCAAGCTGATACATGGATGCCAGAAAATAGGGATCAACAGAATTCGCCTCTTCACCGTGATCCAGCTTATATTTGACTCTCCAGTCGCCCGTAGTTACAATCGATCCATATATAACTTGCAGGGAAGCCGAAGAGCGCGTACTCCCACTCCCTGGTAGCGTTTGTGCGAGTTTCATTACAGCCTCATTCGACTGGCGTTTAGCATAAGTGCCCCAATTGCAAGCCGCATAGTCCAAGAGTAGGGAGCGGGGATGGGGAGAGTGGTGAAGTGGAATAGAAAGGCGAGGGTCATGTATGTCCAATGTCGCACCGGGAAAGGCAACCTGCAAGCCTAGCGACACAAAGTTGGTAAATCAGACGACCCTGAATGCCGGAAGTGTGGGAGGTATGCGGAGACAGGCAAGCACGTAGCCTTGGTCTGTACGCATGGAGAGGATATAGGGCGGAGGTGGGGGACGTGGGAGGATATGGATGATAGGGCGAGGTGGGCCAGGAAGGAGAAGGATGCGGAGGGATATTACACGGTGGATCTGGTGGAGACGTTTTTCTCTAAGATCGATTTGCGATGATTCCCTGTGTTGCGGTATGTTCTGTTAGGGGAGGGCCGGAAGGGGCGTGGTGGCGGAGGCTTCTTGTACCAGGGGGATGGACTGTGGGGACATCTGGAGAGAGCGCGCCGGGATTAGCAGCTGAATAAGTTGCCCCTGACCCCTCTTTAGACTACTCACAGAGACAGGCTGGAAGGGGCGTGGCGGAGGAAGCATATAGTTATTCGGGGATGGGCTGGTAGAGGGCGTGGCGGCGGAAGAGGGGTATTTCCTTGGACATTTCCTTGGCTTGGAAGGCTGGACGTTTATGTAGCCCGTTTTCCCGTGGGTGTACCGAACCTTCAAAGGGGAGGGAACAGGGGCGCCGCATAGCCTTAGGCTGATCAGGCGTACAGTATAGACTCAAAAAAAAATAGTCCAAGAGTGGGAATTGATCGACTTTACGCTTGAGCTCGGCGATGGATTTGCAATGTTCTCGAATCTCGGGGAAGTTGAGGTATATCAAACAAGTCTCCGCAACAGTGCTGTCACTGTAAGGGAAGTGTATGCCGCTCTGGAGCCGGAAATGCTCCTCCAATGAGTAATGGACAAAACGAACTGTCATTGTTTCTTCATCAACCAAGACTAGCCCAAGGCAGCTGTCTAGTATTGCTTTCCGGGAAGGGATATTGTATTGTCCACTTAAAATTGAGTATCACCCTGTTCTACAGCAAGGGCATGCTGAAGTTCTTTTAGCTTGAGTGGTCTGAAGGCAAGATGCAACCACAGGAGCACTTTCATGCCTAGCTCAGCATGGCCTCGTGATTGCTGTATACGCTTGATGACACCCTCGAAAGTGTCATGTAATTCAGTAGGCAACGCTCCGAGTGCTTTCCGCCGTTTGGATATCGTCGCTTGTTCCAGCACTATGTCAATATGCAAGGCGGGGAGGAGGAACCTTGAATTATAGCTCAATCAGTACCTCCACAACGAGCAGTGCTTTACTGTCTGTGGTCACGCAATGGGACCGCATGTTTCCTTTTAAGGGTGAGTAGGCTATGCTTTAATAAAACTGTACTACTTACATTCCTTGGGACCGTGCCACGAGTGCAGCCAGAATCTCGGTTTCCAAGGCTTCATTCATTGCATCTGGATTTGCACGCCTGTCTTCCACAATTTTGTGGCTGAGATAGTGTCGAATATCATTTGGATTGGCAATAATTTCAACTTCCTGCTCCTGCCGGACTTTAAAGTAGTTTTGAACCTCACTTTGCATATGCAGTCGTCCAGTGAAAAATAACTGAGTAGTCTTAATTCCGAGCTGCAGTTCATTGCTCAGGATGTCAAGCAGCTTTCTCCGAGTCTGTGGTTCCAGTTCATCAAGAACGTCTATGCTGAAAAAGGTGCCGTCAAGCTGTTCTAAAAGAAGTTTCAGCATAGTCAAAACATCTCCAAGCTCTACTTTGGTATTCCGTTTCTTAACCGCTTGAAGTTTTTCGGTGACTTGATCAGGTATGTAGAATAGACCGGCATCAGTTAGAAACTGATGAAGAAAAGACCCAAGTATGTGTATGAGTGTTTGGTTGTTCCAGTCTCGATAGTCGGAATATAGACAAGCTATGCTTGTTTTGCTAGTTAGTTTGGTAGCTTGTGAACAGAGATGGTCAATCACAAGTGAGCTATAAACCGAATAAATACTAGCTGCAGATTTAGCTACTTTCACCCCTCTTAGAATCTTCTTGGGTGATTGTGTATGCTAAATTGTGGGATATAACATGTTGGAATAGTGAATAAAAGGTGGCTAGATTGGACAATAGCTTAATAATACCTGATCAGTGTTTTCCCAGCGCCGGGTATGCCATAACAACACGATATGCGCTCACTCCCATCTGTGGCCTTAATATCGCACCATTTACGGAAACACTCCAGCTCGAGTAGCCAGGTACCAGTATTTTCAAGCCGTATCGACCTGACATCTGCATGTCTCTTAAGTGGCTTCAGAGGAGACAATAGTTGCAGTAGTTGCTCGTCTATTGAAGTCAACGCTGGATTTCCCACGCTCAGTTATTCCTATTTACCTTCTGCTCTTTGGCTGCGCTTGAGTATTTCTTTCGACACCTTAACATTCTCAATGAGTGCCTCTGATATCTCTATGGGTTAGCTCAAGACTCCTCTATTTACCTCTTCCTTAGTCTAGAGCACAGACTAACCATTGAGCCGGAGCAATGGCTTCATATCTGCTCGCATGTCAATGAGAAGATTCTCCATCTCCAGAATTTTCTCAGAGGACCATTATCAGCGCTTATTATACATATATACCAGGTCGATATAAACATACTTCTAATCCTTTGCATTGTGGCCATATCTGCACATTCTTGCACAGTTTTCTCTTTCCTAGTGGTACCACCAATAAAGGGCTGAAATTCAATGGCAAATGGCTTCGGCATATTGGCTGCCTTTTTAACCCCTAAATCATTCTTTTTCAGCACCCTCTGTACATGTGTAGTTATCATATGCAAAGCCGGCTTACATCTAGCATCAAAATACTGCCGAGCTTTGATTGCAAAAGGTATGACAGCAGCATATAGCTCTGGTAAAGCTATATCCAGGATTTTATGGAGCTTACCAGTGTCTCCCATTGCTGTATGCAACCCAACACCTGTATAAATACCAGCGTAGAAAGCAGATGCTGCCATCTTGTCCATAATTGTCACCCTTGTTCCTTCAAAACACTCCATTGCTTCAATATGATTTAGAGCTGTTAGAATGTCATTCCGCCCATACCTAGCTATACCGTCATTACCTTGCAACCCGCCTTGAGCCTATTCACCTAGCCTCTCACGTTGAATTGCATGTGCTACTATGTGCACATTCACCTGAATGCTCGTTCATGTATATATAGCTTCTGTATTGCCTGCTACTTCTGTATAATTCACATCACATCAGTTCACTTCATTACAGTAGCTAGATCAATACAAAGCTTCTACCTCTTCTCTCATATAGCACGTCCTTCACTGGATTCACGACTCACCGCTCGCCTCATTCGAA
>Ga0307511_10000846_pt1 | contig 32584 bp, 27 predicted proteins | sample 13_EM_MG_FD_200266 | JGI IMG/M metagenome (GOLD analysis project Ga0307511, IMG submission 200266) | Populus trichocarpa ectomycorrhiza microbial communities from riparian zone in the Pacific Northwest, United States - 13_EM | ecosystem: Host-associated > Plants > Roots > Unclassified | place... | reverse complement strand
TTCCCGTTCCATACCTGGCTCCCCGACGCACACGTCGAAGCGCCGACTGCCGGCTCGATCATCCTGGCGGCCGTCCTGCTGAAGATGGGCACCTACGGCTTCGTCCGTTTCGCCCTGCCGATCCTGCCGGACGCCACGAAACAGCTCATCGTTCCCATTGTCGTCTTGTCGATTATCGGCATCATCTACGGCGCGCTCGTGTCGCTCGTGCAGAAGGACATGAAGAAGCTGGTCGCCTACTCATCGGTCTCGCACCTCGGCTTCGTGATGCTGGGCATGTTTGCGCTCAACCCGATGGGGCTCAAAGGCTCCGTGCTGCAGATGATCAATCACGGCATCTCCACCGGCGCACTCTTCCTTCTCGTCGGCATCATCTACGAGCGGCGGCACACGAGGATGATCGCGGACTACGGTGGGCTGGCCAAGCAGATGCCGATGTACGCGACGCTGTTCCTGATCGCCGCTCTTTCCTCGATGGGACTCCCGGCGCTCAACGGTTTCATCGGCGAATTCACGATCCTTCTCGGCGCGGCGAACCGTTCGATCGTCTGGGCCTCCTTCGCCTCGGTCGGCATCGTCCTCGGCGCGGCCTATCTGCTCTGGCTCTACCAGCGCGTTTTCTGGGGTCCGCTCGACAACCCCGCCAACAAGAACGTTCCGGACGTCAATCGCCGCGAGCTCGGCCTGCTCCTGGCGCTCGTCGTTCTCATGGTCTGGATCGGAATCAAGCCGGCCGTCTTCTTCGACATCATCGAAGAGCCGGTCAACTACATCGTCCGCAAAGTCGATCCGACCTACTTTGACAAACAGCCGCTGACGTATCCGCCGGCCGCGCCCGTCGTCGTGACCGCGGTCGAGACTACGCGATGACCTGGAACGACATCATCTATCTCCTGCCGGAGATCATTCTCACGATCGGCGCGTCTGTGCTGCTGCTCGTGCCTGTCTTCGGCTCGCGCGGCACCACGCTGTCGGCGAAGTGGATGATGATCGTTCTCCTGGCCATCACGGCCGGATCGCTGATCTTCTCCTCCCACGCCGTCGAGACCATCGAGCAGTCACGACAACTCCAGGCGATGTTCGCGCTCGACGGGTTCTCCATCTTCTTCAAGCTGCTCTTCATCGGTGTTATCGCCATGCTGGTGATGATGTCGGAAGATTTCCTGGCCGAGTCGCGCTACTCGCCGTGGGAGTACTACTCGCTCCTCGGCTTCGCCCTCTGCGGCATGATGTTCATGGCCTCAGGCGTCCACCTCATCACGATTTACATCGGCCTGGAACTGCTCTCGCTCTCCAGCTACATCCTGGCCGGTTTCTACAAGAGCGAGCTGAAGTCGACCGAAGCGGCCATGAAGTACTTCATCCTCGGCGCGGTGAGCTCAGCCATCCTGCTGTACGGAATCTCGCTCATCTACGGCGTCTGCGGATCGCTCAACCTGCTCGACATCGCCGCCGCCATGTCGACGATCGTCACCAATGAAGCGCTGATGTTCGGGATCATGCTTCTGGGGGCGGGACTCTGCTTCAAGATCGCCGCAGTCCCGTTCCACGTCTGGACGCCCGACGTCTACGAAGGAGCGCCGACACCGATCGCCGCATTCCTATCGACCGCATCCAAAGCTGCCGCCTTTTCGATTTTCGCGCGCATCTTCTACGTCGGCCTGCACGACTTTCACCTGGAGTGGAACTACGTGCTGGCCACGATCTCCGCGCTGTCGATGATCCTCGGCAACCTGGCCGCGCTCACGCAGGACAACGTCAAGCGGATGCTGGCCTACTCATCGATCGCGCATGCCGGCTACATCCTGCTCGGGGTCATCTCGCTCAACGCGCTCGGCTTGCGCGGCATCCTCGTCTATTCGATCGTCTACGTTTTCGCGAACCTCGGCATCTGGGCAACGGTGCTGATGCTGCGCCGCCACCAGTACGCCGGCGAGCGGGTCGACGACTTCGAAGGGCTCAGCCGCCGTTCACCGCTCTGGGCGTTTGCCATGGTCATCTTCCTGCTCTCGCTGGGCGGCATTCCGCCGACGGCGGGCTTCATCGGCAAGTACTTCCTCTTCGCTGCCGCCGTGCAGGCTGGCTTCGGCTGGCTGGCCATCATCGCCGTGCTGATGTCGGCCGTGTCGATGTTTTACTACCTGCGTCTCGTCGTGGCCATGTACCTGCGAGAAGGCACGGAAGCCGAGTTCGCGATCACCGGTCCGCTCAAGCTCGTGGCCGGGCTATGCCTCGCTGTCACGCTGGTGCTGGGTATCCTTCCCGCGCCGATGATCGACCAGGTCATCCTTTCCTCCAACCACGTTGCCGCGCACGCCGCGATCACGCCCCATGCCGGACGATAACGACAGCAGCGATCGCAAGAAACTCCGAGCCAATAACCAGCTTCTCGAAGCCTCCTCCATCGGACTGATGTTTCCGATCGCCATGGGCCTCGGCTACGCCTGGGGGTGGGGGATGGACAAGCTCTTCCACACCACGCCGTGGCTGACCTGGATCTTCACTGGATTCGGGATCATCGCCGCTTTCATCAACCTTTTCCGGATCGGCCTGCGGAAAGAATGACGAATGACGACGGCAGCTCAGGATGAGCCTCCGGACGCCGTTCTGCGGCGTATCCGGCGTATCGCCGTGGCCGCCTGGATCGTATTTTCCGTCCCCGTCCTGATCACCGGTGGATGGCGCGGATTGATCGGATTGACTTGCAGTGGCCTCGTAACTATGATCAATTTCCTTTGGTTGGAGGAGGTCGTCGAGGCGCTGCTCCAACCGACGCCGCGCAGGCACTTCGGGAGACTGACGGTACGTACTCTGTCGCGATTTGCTCTCCTGGGTGTGGCGCTCTTGGTCACAATCTTCGTAGCTCGCATGAATGCTGTAAGTGTGTTGCTGGGATTCTCGGTGGTGGTGGTGGGAATCATGGGTGAAGCTGTGTATTCGACAATCCGAAGCTTCTCCGAACAGGACTGATGGAACACGAAAGCTCGATACTTTACGCACCGGTCAACGCTCTCTGGCACAGCGTGCAGCACCGGTTTGCCTGGGACATCCCCGATCACGTGGTCATGGCCCTGCTGGTCCTGTTGATCAGCGCCATCGTCTTCCCGCTCGTTTCGCGGAAGATCAGCCGCGAGAACCCGGGCCACTTCCAACAGATGCTGGAACTGGTCGTCAGCGGACTCAAGGGTCTGCTCACCGACATCATCGGCCACGACGGCGATCGCTTCCTCTACATCATCGGCGGCTTCGCGGCCTTCATCTTCGTCTCGAACATCTTCAGCCTTTTCTTCTTCCTGCAGCCGCCGACCAGCAATCCCAACACGACCTTCGGTCTGGCTGTCTGCGCCTTTCTCTATTACAACTTTCAGGGCGTCAAGTCGCAGGGCGTCGTCCACTACCTCAAGCACTTCATGGGACCGATGCCTATCCTGGCGCCGCTGATGATCCCCATCGAGATCATCGGTCACTTCGCCCGCATCCTCTCGCTGGGGATGCGCTTGTTCGGCAACATCTTCGGAGAGCATGCCGCCACCGGCATCTTCATGGGGATGCTGCCCTTCGTACTTCCCTGGCCGATGATGGGGCTCGGCATCTTCGGAGCCTTCCTGCAGACCTTCGTCTTCATCATGCTGACGATGGTCTACATCGCCGGGGCTACCGTCGTGGAAGAACACTGACTTCGCAATTTGAAGATTCAAGAGATTTCAGGAAAGGAGGATAGGTAAATGAGCAAGTTGAAAATCGTCCTGATCGCCCTGTTCATCGTGATGATGGCCAGTGCGGTCTTCGCGCAGACCACACCGCAGGACCCGATTACCCAGGCCACGGCCGCCAAATCGGGTGTTCGCTGGGGTGTTCTGGCTGCAGCATTCGTTCTGGGCGTCGCTGCCGCTGCAGGCGCCATCGGTCAGGGCCGCGCCATCGCCGCCTCGGTCGAGGGCATCGCCCGCAACCCCGGCGCGGCCGGAGCGATCCGTCTCTCGATGATCATCGGTCTGGCCCTCATCGAGTCGCTGGTCATCTACGCCCTGCTGATCGCATTCTTCGTTTACAAGCTCTAAAGCTCGGCAAAATCGGACAGGCAAAAGCCCGGCGGGGGAGACTCCGCCGGGCTTTTGTTTTGGTTCAGATGCGCGGCTTCGATTTCGCCACCGAGGCGATGATGCCAATGCCGATGAGTGCCAAAGCGGCGATGGCGATCCACAGCGTCGGAACGTGGAGCATGTAGGCGGCGATCGCGAGCGCCACAATCAGGACGACCCAGCCCAGGAGTGAGAGATTGAACCAGTTCACGAAGTACCTCCGAGGGGGGACTCAGCAATGGTAGTGCCCGACCGGCAGACCGGGAATCGAACGTTCGAGACTCCAACGTTCACAAACTGAACTCGGCGAACGTCTACCCACCAAGCCGTCGGGCTTCTGCCTGGCGAAAGATGTAGCGCTCACATCTCGCGTCGGAGGCAGAAATGACTACGACAGACGTCGTACCCGCATCGCTTGGGAGAAAACGCCGCGGAGCCATAGTCAGGATGATGGTCCTCCTTCTCGTTCTGGTGATCGCAACGCCGTTGACCGCACAGGAAAAGAAGGACGAGAAGCCGAAACCCGACGACACGCCGTCCTTCCGAATCGGTGCCCTCTTCTTCGCCGACTACACCTACACGGCCGAGCCGGCTTCGCGCGACTCCGACGGAAACACGTTCCACCCCAGCGCATTCACCGTCAGCCGCGCCTACATCAACGTCTTCGGCACCCTCAATCACCTGATCTCTTTCAGGATCACTCCCGAGTCCGCCCGGGAAACCGGCACCGGCAGTTCCCTCAGCGGCAGTCAGACCTACCGCCTCAAGTTTGCCTACGCCCAGTTCAACCTCGACGACTGGCTGACCAAGGGCTCGTTCATCCGCGCCGGATTGCTCGAAACGCCGTACATCGGGTGGTATGAGGGCATTTACCGCTACCGCTTCCAGGGAACGATCATGGTCGATCGGGAAGGCTTTCTCATTCCCTCGGACAGCGGAGTCGCCTTCCACTACAACTTTCGGGACGACTACGGCGACATCCATGCGGCAGTCGTAAATGGCGAAGGCTTCGCCCGTTCAGAAGCCAACAACGAAAAAGCCTTCGAAGTGCGCGGAACGCTGCGGCCGCTGCCGAAGGCTGCGGTCCTGAAAGGCCTGAAGATCACCGCGTACGTTCATCGCGACAACTACGTGGCCCATGGACCGCGCGATCGCACCATCGCCCAGGCCACGTTCGAGAATCCGCGCATCAATGCCGGAATCGACTTTCTTTCCAGCCGCGACCGGCGCGGCGCCACGCTGCCCCAACTCGAAGGACGTGGCTACAGCATCTGGGCCACGCCGAAGCTGACGAAAGGATGGGAGCTGCTGCTCCGCCACGATCAGCTAAGGCCTGATCGGAACGTTGGTTTGAGGAAACGCGACATCGAAGGCATCGCCTACTGGTTCGCGTTCACGTCGAAGACTCCGATCAGCACCGCGATCCTGTTCGACCGCGATGCCCTGCGTGCTCCGGCCGGTCCGGTGACGAACTACGGAGTGAAGATGCTGCTCAGCTTCTGAGGCGCACACATGCAACCGATCCATGCACAGCTCTCGGACGTCTCGGCCCTTCCCGTTCCAGTACTGACCGGCGAATCTTGCGACGCGAACACGGTGATGAACGGGGCGATGATCGCTCTCGATAACGTCACTGTGCGGCGCGGCGACAACGACGTGCTGCTCGGTGTCTCGCTCAACATTCCGGCCGGCAAGATCACGGCCGTCGTCGGCTGCTCCGGCGTCGGCAAGACCACGCTGGTCTCGCTGCTCAACGGTTTGCTCCGGCCGGTTTCCGGAACGGTCTCCGTTGCCGGCATCGGTCCGCTCAACAATCCTGCCGCGCTGCGAAAGCATCGTTGTCATACGGCAACGGTCTTTCAGGAACACGCGCTGATCGACCGGCTGTCAGCCATCGACAACGTCCTTCTCGGGATGGCCGACACGCGGCATCCACTTTCTCCGCTGCCGTGGCCGACGGCGATGTTGCGACAGGCAGCCGAGGCCCTCGACGAAGTGGGATTACTGCACCGGGCAACCGCGCGTGTGTCGCAGCTCAGCGGCGGCGAGCGGCAGAGAGTCGGTGTGGCGCGCGCGCTCGTGCGGCGGCCGTCGCTTCTTCTTGCCGACGAGCCGTTTGCCTCGGTCGATCCCACGCTCGTGCGCCAACTGAGCGATGAGTTTCGACGAGCCGTCGTCCGCACCGGAGTGACGATCGTCATCGTCCTGCATCAAATCGAGACGGCGCTGGCCATGGCGGACAGGATCATCGGTCTGAACAAAGGTCGCGTCGCCTACGACGGCCTGGCCGCCGAGTTCGATCGCTCCGTTCAGGCGCGCATCTTCGGAAACGTGGAGGAATCACGATGAGACGAACTGTTGCCTCATGCCTCGTACTGCTGGCCCTTCTGGCTGTTGTACCGAATGTCATGGCCGCGGGAGAAGGCCGCCCGGATCACCTGACCATCGGCCTGCTCCCCGGCGAATCGGCGCCGGTGGTTATGCGTCTGAACGAGCCGATGCGCGCCTATCTCGAAAAACGCCTTGGCATTCCGGTCACGCTGGTCGTTGGCGCCAGCTACGCCGCCACCGGCGAAGCTCTCCGCTTCGGACGCCTCGACATCGCCTACCTCGGGCCGGTGACCTACATCATGCAGGGCCGTCACGCGAAACTGGTTCCCTTCGCGCGTCCGACGCATGCGACTGTGGGACCGACGTTTCAGGCCGTCATCATCGTGCCGAGCGACAGTCCGTTGAAGTCGCTGGCCGAACTGAAAGGGAAAGAGGTCGCGTTTGGCGATCCCGCATCAACCTCCGGCACGTGGGTTCCGGAGTATCAGTTGCTCGAAGCCGGTCTCGCTCCCAATCGCGACTACACGCCCCGCGCCCTCGGTGCGCACGACGCAGTGGCCCTGGCCGTTGCCAATCACCGCGTGGCCGCGGGCGGGCTCAGCATGCCGGTCTACAACCGGCTCCTCAAGGAAGGAAAACTCGACCCCAAGGCGGTGCGGGTTCTCGCCGAATCACCGCCCATCCCCGAGTACATGTGGACGTTTCGCGAAGGGCTGGATCCGATCTTCCGCGAAGAGATCAGGCAGGCATTCCTGAGCGTCAAAGATCCCGAGGCGCTCAAAGTCTTCCGCGCCGAAGCGTTTATTCACGCGGTGGATGCCGACGTCGACGTCGTGCGCCGTTGGGTAGCGGCACTCGAGAAAGTGAAATGACGGTCGAGCCGGATGCTGACCAGCTCAGGCCCGAGCTGGCGGCAATTCTCGCGGCCGGCCGCCGCACGCGACTGCGACGAGGATTCTTTGTCCTTCTCGGATTGGCTGTTGTCGCCTACGTCCTCTATCTCGCAGACGTCCTGAATCTTCCGCGGTATCGCGACGCCTACCGCACCATTACGACGCTCATCGGGGATGCGCTCCCGCCGGATTTCAGTCGCTGGCGTAGTTGGGGAAAACCGTTGGAAGAAACGCTGGCCATGAGCGCGGCCGGAACCGCAATCGCCTGTGTTCTGGCGCTGCCTCTCTCGATCGTCGCGGCGCGCAACATCGGTACGCCATGGCTCAGTCGTATCGTTCGCGTCCTTCTGAATACGGCTCGCTCCATCCCCGACGTGATCTGGGGAATCGCCTGGGTGGCGGCCGTCGGTTTTGGTCCGCTGCCCGGCGCGCTCGCGCTCACCTGTCATTCGACCGGAGTGCTCGGCGAGTTTTACGCCCAGATCCTCGAGCACGTCGAGCCGGCACCCGGCGACGCATTGCGCAGCCAGGGAGTCTCCTGGCTCGGCGTCTTTCGCTTCGCAACACTGTCGCAGGTGCTTCCGCGCTTCGTGGACGTGTCGCTCTATCGCTGGGAACACAACGTCCGCTCCGCGATCGTTCTCGGCGTGATCGGTGCGGGAGGGATCGGGCTGCAGATCGTGACGGCCTTCAATCTCTTCTACTACCGCGAGGCAAGCGCGCTCATCATGGTTCTCCTGGCGTTGGTGATGGTGATCAACTTCACCGCCGCGCGGATCAGAGCGAGGTTCCTCAGTCCAACGTAGCGCCGTCGGCGGCTGCCACATTGACATCCAACCGTCACTCGCCTCAAATGCCGGGATTCCGACTCCATCGACTTCCCCGACAGCGGCGAATTCTTTCTCGCGTACGCTTCGCGCGCTGAACGACGATACGCCGCGACGTATCCGCGCCGTGGCGGTGACGCTCGTGCTGCTGATCGGCTGGATCGTTTGGGCATTGGCCGGCCGCGTGTCGATCGTGGCCGTGTCGAAGCGTGCACGGTTCGAGTCGCGGCAAGCCGTCCGGCAGATCGCCATTCCGATCAGCGGGCGCATCACGAACATCAACATCGCTCTGGGACAAAGTGTCCGGCGCGGCGATGTGCTCGTCGATCTCGACGCTTCCGACGCAAGAATCCGGCGTCAAAAAGCGATCGCCGATATCGATCATCTTCAGCGCCGGATCGAGGCGTTCAACGCACAGATCGTTGCCACGCGCGAGCTGGCGACAGCGCAGACGAATGCGGCCGCGGCGAAACTGCGGCAGGCGCGCGAGAGTCGCATCGAGGCTGCCCATCTCGCCGAGATCGAATCCTCAAAGGCCGATCGTCTCGGTCGTCTCGGACAGCAAGGCCTCGTGCCGCCGAGTGATGCTGCCGAGGCTCGCAGTCGCGCCGATGCAGAACGAGCGAAAGGACGCGGACTTGCGGCGGCTGAGGAGGAGGTCGCGAAGGAACAAGCCGAGGCTGTCTCGACGGCAGAGGCGAAAGTGCGCGCGCTCGACAGCGATCGAATCGAGCTCCAGGCACAACTGGCCGCCGATCAATCCGCGGTGCAGCAAGCCGACGTCGACATTGAGCGCCTTCGCATTCGCGCCCCGGCGGATGGGCGCATCGGCAACTCCGCCGAACTGCGCCCAGGCGCATGGGTTGTGGAAGGAACCGTCATCGCCTCGATCGTTCCCACCGAGCCGATGGAAGTGGCAGCGTGGTTCGGTCTCGACGACATGCCGCTCCTCCGCACCGGCCAGCATGCCTGGATCTGGCTCGACGCCCTCGGCCGCGGCGGCCGGCGCCGTTTCGCGGCAACGGTCACCGGCATCGAACGCGACCCGAGCAGCGGCAACGACTTTCGCGTCACGTTGCGCCTGGCGAAGTTGCCGCCTTCCGTCGATCAGGGCTTTCCGGCGGCGGTGACGATCGAAGTGCAGCATCTGTCGCCGATCGATGCGTTGCTGCGCGCGGCCGGCATGTTGCCGGCGGCGAAATGAGCGACACGATGCGGGCGCGCTTCTTCGTTCCCGAAACGATTCAGACGTCCGCGGTCGACTGCGGCCCCGCCGCGCTGCGATCGCTGCTGGAAGGCTTCGGTATCGCCGCCAGCTACGGCCGTCTGCGCGAAGCGTGTCAGACAGGACTCGATGGCACGTCGATCGATACGATCGAGCTGGTCGCGGGCGAGCTCGGACTCGATGCGCAGCAAGTCATGCTTCCGCCCGACTATCTCGCGCTCGACGAAACCGTCCTGCCCGCAGTCGTCGTGACGCGTCTGCCAACGGGCTACACCCACTTCGTCGTGCTCTGGCGCAAGGTCGGTCCATTTTTCCAGATCATGGATCCAGCCACGGGACGCCGCTGGGTGCGCGTCAGCGATTTCCTGGCCAGCGTGTACAGCCATCGACACGCGGTCCCTGCAGCGGGCTGGCGCGATTGGATGTCGTCCGAGGATGCGATGCGCGTCATGCGGCGGCGTATTGCTGCTGTCGGCGGCGAGCGTTTTGTCGAAGACATCATCGCGCGAACATCACGCGAAACCGGATGGATGCCGCTGGCGCGGCTCGATGCCGCGGTCCGGCTAACCGCCGCGCTGGTGCGCAACCGCGCGGTGCGACGCGGAGCTGAAGCGGAGCGGCTGCTCGCAGCGCTGATGACGTCGGACGAGACGATCCCAGCGCCGTTCTGGTCTGTGTCGGCAGGGGAGAACGAGCAGGTCGTTCTTCGCGGCGCGGTTCTGATTCGCATCGGCGCATCCTCGGGATCCAGGAAAGAGACGACAAATCGCGAGCTTGCCGCCGCCGTTCACGAGCCGCGCGTTCGTCCGCTCGCGCGCGTGCTCGCGATGCTCGGTCCTGACACGCGCAGGGCGCTGCCGCTGGCGGCGATCGGCGCGCTCGTACTCGGCGTCACTTCAGTCGCGCAAGGGTTGCTCTTCCGATCGATGTTCGATTTCGTCGCCGAGGCCGGGCTGCCGCAGGAACGTCTCGCCGTGCTGGGAGCGTCCGCGATCTTCGCCGCACTTTTGCTTGCGCTCGACTACGCGGTCACCAGCCGCGCCGTGGCCTGGGGACGCGAGCTGGAAGCGCGCTTCGCCGCCGCGCTCTTCACCAGGCTGGCGTCGCTTCGCAGCGATTACTTCGGCAGCCGCCTCGTGTCCGATCTTGCAGAGCGATCACACGCGATCTCCGAGCTTCGCTCCTTGCCGTTTCTCCTGTCGCGCGCGTTGCGCAGCGCGGCAACGTTCGCCATCACGCTGGCGGCACTCATCTATCTGATGCCGCAGGCGAGCCTGATACTCATCGCTGGCGGCGTGGTCCTGCTCGGGATTGCCTTTTCGTTCGAGCCGCTGTTTGCCGAGATCGATCTTCGCGCGCGCACGCACAGCGGCGGACTGACGCGTTTCTACCTCGATGCGCTGGCCGGACTCGGCGCGATTCACGCGCATTGCGCGGAACGTGTCGTGCGCCGTGAGCACGAGTCGCTGATGACGGATTGGGTTCGTGCACTGCGGCGCCAGATCGCCGCGGCCGTGTCGCAGACGACGATCTTGGCAGTGGCCGGATTCGCACTCACGGCGCTGCTCATCCGCCGCTACCTCGGCTCAGTCCAAGATCCCGGAGGCGTTCTGCTCATCGCGTATTGGGCGCTCAATCTGCCTTCGGTCGCCGCCGAGATCGCGCAAGCGCTGCAGACGTGGGCCAGCCAGCGATCGGTCATTCTCCGGCTTCTCGAACCGCTCGATGCGCCTTTGGAAGAATCGAGTGCGGCACTTCCCGACGCAGTGGCCGAAAGTGGCGTTGCCATCGAGTTTCGCGGAGCAACATTCGCTGCGGCCGGACATGAAATCCTTTCCGCCGTCGATCTCGTCATTCCGCCGGGAACTCACGTCGGCATCGTCGGCTCATCGGGTGCCGGCAAGTCGACGCTCGTCGGCGCGCTTCTCGGCTGGATGCAGCCGAACGCAGGCGAAGTCTTCATCGGTGGTTTGCCGCTCACGCCTGCACGCGTCGCTGCGTTGCGCCGCGAGACCGCATGGGTCGATCCGGCCATCCAACTCTTCAACGTGCCGATGGAGGAAAACGTCCGTTACGCCAGCGGTCCTGACGATGTGGCGCGGCTGCCGTTCGCACTGAGCGAGGCGGAGTTGTACGAAGTGCTGCAACGCATTCCCGATTCGCAGATGCCGCTCGGCGAGGGCGGCGGGATGTTGTCGGGCGGGGAAGGGCAACGCGTGCGGCTGGCGCGTGCGCTGATGCAGGCCAAGCCGCGTCTGGTCATCCTCGACGAAGCGTTTCGGGGAATGGATCGCGAGATGCGGAACGAGCTGCTGCGCCGATGCCGGCGGCTTTGGAGCGAAGCGACGTTCCTCTTCGTCACGCACGACGTCGATGAGACGGTTGGCTGCGATCGCGTCATGGTCATGCAGGCGGGGCGCGTCGTCGAGTACGACACCCCCGAGGCTCTCATCGCGCGCGGCGACTCGCTGTACAACCGGATGCGCGAATCGAATCGCGCCATTCGCGATGAGCTGTGGGGAAGTCCGATGTGGCGGCGCATCGAGCTCCGGGACGGGCACATCGCCGAGGGTGCGTCGTGAATCGATTCGAAGAAATCGCCTGGCCGATCGAGCGAGTGGGTGAGGCCATCGAAGCGGTCGCGCGTGCGCGGCGCTGGCTTGGAGGTGATGCGCCGGCGGTGACCTCACTGTCTGTCGAACGCGCCGCGGTAGCAATCGGTGTCGAGGCGGAGGCCGCAACTCTTCGCTACGCAGCGGTCGAAAGTGAACTGCGCTCCCTCGGCGCCGCGATCGTCGTCGTTGGTGACGATCTCGTTCTGGCCATCGCTCGCACGGATACTCGTCTTGCGCACGTGCTGGCGAACGATGGCCGCCGCGTCGCAGTACCGTTGCGCGAGATTCGAGATGTTCTCTGCGCGAACGTGGAAGCAAAGTTCGCAGCGGACGTCGATCGCGTGCTGGCCATGAGCGGCATCTCAGGACGCCGTCAAGAACGTTCGCGTGCCGCGATGTTGCGCGAGCTGGTCGGCGATGCACCGGTCGGCGAGCTTTGGATCGTGCGGCCGCGTCTCGAGAATGTCCGCTTCGTTGTTCGCGACGCGCGGCTTCTGAAAAAGGCGCTCGCTTTCGGCAGCGTGAACGTCGCGGAGATGCTGCTCTTCGTTCTCTCCTGGTGGATTCTCGGTCTGATGGCGTTCGACACACGCTCGCTCGATACGCTCTTCGCACTCTGGCTGCTGGCCGTCCTCACCATCGTTCCGCTTCGCGCCGCCGGCGTCTCCGCCGCTCGCTCGCTGGTCATGGAGGCCGGCTCGATCATCAAGCGGCGCATCCTTCTCGGCGCGCTGAAGCTTTCGCCGGATGCGGTCAACGGCAAAGGCGTCGGAACGTTTCTCAGTCACGTGCTGGAGTCCGGCGCTGTGGAGGCCTTCGGCACGAGCGGCGCCTTCGCAGGGATGACGTCGATCATCGCCGGGACGTTCGCGATCTATGTCCTGAGCCGAGGCGCAGGTGGCGTGTGGCATGTGGCGCTTTATCTCGTCTGGATTGCCATCGCCGCTGCGATCACGGTTCGCTTCGGCCTGACGCGATCGGCATGGACCGAGGCCCGTTTCGCGCTGACGGGCCACGTGGTCGAGAACATGATCGGGCACAAAACGCGGCTGGCGCAGAAGCCGCCGCACGAGCGCAACAGCGGCGAGGATGTCCGCCTCGAGACGTACACAGGCACCGAACTGACGTTCAACCGCAGCGCCGTATCGCTCGATGTGTTGCGCCGTCTCTGGCCATGGGTTGGCCTCTTCGCGCTCGCTCCGATTGTGGCTACCGGCAGCGCGAATGCAGCTTCGCTCGCGGTCGCCGCGGCGGGTGTACTCCTCGGTGAAACAGCGCTGATGCAGTGGACCGACGCAACAGCAGGGATTGCTTCCGCGCTGAGCGCGTGGCGGCGAGTGGCGCTTTTCTGGAGCGCTGCTGACCGTCAATCACCGGCCGGCAGCATTGCGTTGCAGCCGTTGCTCGATGAGGCGCTTGCCGACGACGATCTGCCGCTTCTCCACGCGACGTCCATCACGTACCGCCACGCGCGTCGCGATGTTCCAGCACTCGAGCAAGTCGATCTCACAGTTCGACGCGGCGATCGCATTCTCCTTCGCGGACCATCAGGCTCCGGCAAGTCGACGCTCTCGGCACTGCTAAGCGGCGTACGGTCGTTGCAGTCGGGACTGTTGTTTTTTCGAGGGCTCGACGTGGCCAGTGTCGGTGTCGAGAACTGGCGTCGTCGCATGCTTCTTGCGCCGCAGTTTCACGCCAATCACATCTTCATCGGAACGCTCGCCTACAACCTGCTGCTCGGCGGAACATGGCCGCCATCAGAGGTAGATCGCGAGGAGGCGCGTGCCGTTTGTCGGGGCCTCGGGCTCGGCCCGCTCATCGACAGCATGCCGCTTGGTCTGGAGCAGCCGGTGGGGGAGACTGGCTGGCAACTCAGCCACGGAGAGCGGACGCGCGTTTTTCTGGCCCGCTCAATCCTGCAGAAACCGGCGCTGATGATTCTCGATGAGACGTTCGCAGCGCTCGATCCGGTGACGCTCGAAGGTTGCATGCGCTACGTGCTCGATCATACCGAAACGCTACTGGTGATCGCGCATCCGTGAGCGACCGGAAGTGAAACGAGGCCTGGGGTTTTCGCCCCAGGCCTTCGATGAATCTAGTCGCCAACCAACACGCCGCCTGCCTTCACGTCAGTCTTAACGTTCACTTGAAATCACCTCCTCTCGCACGAAGCGAATGATGAAGCTAATCAGCGATCAGGACTCCGCCTGCCTTCACGTCAGTTTTAACGTTCACTTGAAATCACCCCCTTTACGTCCACAAGAATGCGGAGAGGCCACGGGGCGCACCTGTGTGCGGTGGGCAATCTCTTTTCGGGTGGAAGACCGGCAGTCATTCTACGGCCGGGCGAGCGAATGTCAAATAAATATAAGATGCCGCAGCCACTCACGACAAACAAAAAGAGCCGGCGAACATCGCCGGCTCTACGAAGAATGTCTGAAGATATCGTTACTGCGTGCTCACCATCTTGTCGACTGCCGCCAGGGCTGCTTCGGCAGGGAAGTGGTTGTCGATGCCGATCGACTTCACGGTCGTCCATGCACCGTTCGCGTAGGTGATGTAGCTGAGCGAAGTCTCTCCCGCATTCGCGAAGACGAGACGGTCCTCGCGCTCGATGATCGTAATCGGACCCTTCCAATCAGCGCTGAACGTAGGCGGTGCCGGGATGCTAAGAGGCTTGATACCGCCACCGCCGCTTCCACCGCCGATACCGACTGGAATGTGCACGCGGGCGTCAGCAATCGGGTGGAGCGACACGCCGTGGATGGTGTTTGAGCGTGTGTCGCCGAAGATCACATCGACCGTGCTCTGAAGAGGCGAGCTCACGATGGCCGGATGACGCAGGATCTCTTTGTTGAACGTTGGATCGACTGGTTTGAACGCGTCGTCTCCGGGCGCCAAGAACTCTTTGAGGGAGTGCGTTTCGATCGATGACAGCTCGCCCTTCTCAATCGTCAGCAGCGCGTACCGTGCCTCTTCGCCCTTGGGAGAGTCTTCCCACCACACTGCGTGCAGGAGGAGAGCCGGCACGTCAACATACGAGCCGTCTTTCTGAAGCTGCGAGACGCGGCGGGTGATGCCGAGACGGAGATTGGTGCGGAGACGGTAATTCTCGTTGTCGATCGAAACCGCATCTTTCCATTTGCCGTCGTGATACGAGGCGACCAGGAGCTCGCTCGACATCCAGTTGGGCGTATGTGTCCAGAGGACGAAGAGCGTGTTGGATTCGGAGTCGTAAGCAAGCGCGCCACCGAAGTGGTAGCCGAACGACGTCGAGTCGGGCACGTTGATCTGGCGTACATCGCTGCCGTCCTTGACGGTCAGCGTCAGCGTCTGCAGCGCTTCCATCGAGCTTTCCGCGGACGGAATCTGCGACTCGATCGTGTAGACCGTCCCGCCCGGCGTGACGAGCACGTCGCGATCGGCAACTTCGCCGAAGGCGGTGGTTGCGAGAAGGACGAGGGCGAGCGAAAAGATGAGGCGTTTCATAGTTTTAGGTTGATCATCGACCGGAGATCGATCGCAAAAAGAAGACTCTTCAGATGGCGGAACTGCGGGTAGAAACGCGCGAGTTGTTCGAAGTGATATTCGGCCGCCTCGGAGTCGCCCATCTTGTAGGTGGCTTCACCGAGGAGATAGTGTGCATTTCTCACTTGCCGCGGATCGGAAGCGAGATCGAGGCTCTTCTCGCCGTACTGGCGCGCCAGTGAGTAATCCTCGAGATCGAGATAGCCGTAGCAGAGATCGATGTAGGAATCGGAGAGGGAGCTCGGCACCTGGATCTGATCGAGGATACTTTCGATCATCCGAATGCCTCTCACCGTCTCGCCGACGTGCAGAAGAGACTCGCCGAGGTTCTGGTAAATCGCAACGCGGGAGAAGTTTTGTTGCGAGGCGTCATCAAGTGTCGCGATTGACGCCAGAGCTGCCTCGTAGGACTCGATTGCCTTCGCGAACTGCGAATCCATCGCATAGACGATACCCAGCTCGTTGAGCGCCGCCAGCTTCCAGAATGTCTGCTCCGCCTGTTTGGCGGCTTCGAGCGCGATCTGACCGTAGAAGATGGCGCGCTTCGACTCGCTCGTCAGCCGGTGCGTGTACATCAGCGCGTACGACGAGAGGAACGTGTGATGCGCGTTGCGGCGGCGCATCAGAATCATCGGAAGGGCTTTGACTTCGGGACCGGTGCGCTCGGCAGCGATCAGCGCGTGACCCTTGTTGATGGTGATCAGTTCGCGGACTTCCTCGTCCGTAGCCAGACCGAGCGCCTCGTCGTACAGCGCGAGTGCTTCGTCGAATTCTTCAGAACGGACCTTGGCCAGAGCTTCCTGGCGCAGCTCCTCGATGCGGCTGTTCAGCTCAGACATCGTCACCCTCGCTCTCCCCACTGTCTGAATCCCACGAACCGTCTTCTTCCTGGGCGCGCTTGAACTCGATGAAGCTTTCCACTTCCTTCTGCGCCGTCGGGCTGAGGCTGCGGTACTTCTGAACCACTGTCTCGGTGCGGTTCCCTTCATCGAAGAAGTCACCGATGCTGAGGTCGAACGTGGCGAGGATCTTGAGCAGGGTGTCGAGACCGACTTTGTACTCACCCTGCTCCATGCGGGAAAGATCGGACTGATGCACGCCGATGCGATCCGCAAGCTCCACCTGGGTCAGCTTGCGCTGGCGGCGAAGCTGTCTAATCTTCCGTCCGACAAGCTCAAGTTGGGCTGGCTTATTCATGAGGGTTTCGTTGACTTTTATGCTGCGGGAACCATAAACTTCGACGCAATCTACGGACTTGCTGCCCGCCTGTCAAGTCCAGAGGGTCCCGAAAACGCATAAAAACGTCCACCTCCTCCGGGAACTCGTCAAAAGAGACTTCCACGCGCGCTTCACCGGTTCTGTCCTGGGCATCTTCTGGGCAGTGCTGCAGCCGCTGAGTCTCGTCATTCTCTATTGGTTTGTCTTCACCTACATGTTCAGCCGAGGACCTGCCGCGGACAACAAAAACTACATCGACTTCCTCATCGCCGGTCTGCTGCCATGGCTCGGATTGAACGAGGGCATCATCCGGTCGGCCACGAGCATCGTCGAAAACGCTCCGATGGTGCGCCGTCTCGCGTTTCGCAGCGAGCTGCTGGTGATCGTTCCCCATGCGTCGGCGATGATCTTCGAATCGATCGCGCTCGTTCTCTTCGGAGGCTTCCTTCTGATTCGTGGGCTGCCGCTACGATCCGTTTGGTTGCTTCCCTTCGCGTTGGCAGTGCAGTTTGCGATGCAGGTCGGTCTCGGCTGGTTCCTGGCGGCGAGCTATGTTTTCTTTCGTGACCTCATGCCGATTCTCGGCTTTGTCCTCTCCGTCGTCTTCTACCTCAGCCCCATCCTCTATCCGGTGGCCGGCCGTTTTGAGCGCTTCTTCGTTTGGAATCCGATGACGCCTCTCCTCGGTTTGTTCCGCAGCGCCATGCTCTCGGCGGCGTTACCTGCGACCGGTTCGATCGTATTCCTACTGGTCGTCGCCGCCGCGTTGTTCGCCGGCGGCCTGACGTTCTTCCGCCGCGCGCAAGGGACGCTGGCGGATCTCATTTGATGTCTGACTCGATCAATCCCAAGCAGGAGAGATGAATGTTCTACAGGAAGTTGATTCTCGCAACGTGTGTGTCTGCCGCGGCGTTCGTGCCAGGTGGTTTCGCACAAACGCCTCCTCCGACGGCGACGGCGACCAGCGCCGACACTGAGAAGGTGCCCGAAGGCGGCATTCCTTCGTGGATCCGTCCCGAAACGCCGGAGCATCGGCGCGACCGGATGGCCGGTGAAGATCCCGGATCGAATCCCGATCTCAACAAGCACTTCTGGCGGTACGGCAACTCCTACCACATCGAACGGTACGAGCGTCGCCTTGCTGCGTACGATCGCGAGGATGGATATGTGCGGCCGCTGGCGATGGTGAACATCGCGTTCGAGATCTACCAGCAGAACGACAAGTTCGTCTGGGTGTGGATCCCCGATCCCGAGCCGCCGAAGATGACGCCGGAAGGAACTCCGGTCGTGCCCGTGCCAAAGAGCCGCTTCAACGATGCCGAGATCAAGTTCTTCGAAAAGAGTCGGCCGCAGTTCAGCGCGCTCGAGCCTTCGATGAGCGGCAAGACGATCCGCTTCGAAGAATCGTCCGAAGGTTTGCCGAAAGAAGGATCGTGGAGAAACTCTCTCGCCGTCGGAGACGTGAACGAGGACGGCTGCGCAGACCTCGTCGCGCCTCCCCAGCGCGGCACGACAAACTATCCGGGCCTTTTTCTCGGCGACTGCAAAGGTCACTGGAAGCTTTGGGAGAAAACGAACTTTCCTCGCGCATTCGATTACGGCGGAGTCGCACTCGCTGACTTCAATAAGGACGGTCATCTGGACGCGGCCTTCGCAGTCCATCTCACCGGCGTGGTTGTCTACCTCGGCGACGGCAAGGGCAACTTTCGCGAAATCAGCGAAGGGCTTCCGCGCGACTTCGCAACGCGTCGTGTCGTTGTCACGGATGCAAACAACGACGGCTTTCCCGACATCGTAGCAATTTCAGAAGGTCCGAGCGTGCAGGGAATGGAGAACTCACGCTACGGCAAGGTGCGTCTCTTCCTGAACCGGAAGCAGGGGACGGTGTGGGAAGGTGTCGACGTCGTCCAGCCCGGAGTGAAGACCGGAGCCGATTGGATGTCAGTCGGCAATTTCAACGGAGACCGCTATCCTGACTTCGCATTCGGCAGCATCTACTGGGGAAGCTGGGACATTGTCTATCTGAGCAAGGGGCTGAATTCGTGGAAGGCGCTCGATAACGATGGAGACCTGATCCCGTCCCGCGCCTACTACTTTGCGAGCACGGCCGGCAAGTTTTCATCGAAGAAAGTCGACGACGCCATTCTCTCGTACACGCGCGTGTGGCCAGCGCCCGAGGATCTCTCCACGAAGATCATTGCGGCGCCGCCGATCACTGAGCTGACTGCGATCGACCGTATCTCCTTCAACAACGGCGTTGCGACGCGGACGTCCATCGCACGGTGGAGCGGACACGAAGGCGTCGCCGGTCTGGCTTCCGGCGATATCGACGGAGACGGCAATCTCGACATCATCTATACACGCTACAACCCACGAGAGGCGGTGGTCCTCCTCGGCGATGGCAAAGGCGGGTTCACCCGCGCGAAGCCCGAGGGGCTCGTGATCGGTTCGCAGCGGAACTACGACATCACGGTCGCGGACGTAAACGGAGATGGAAAACCGGACGTGATCGTGATGTATGAGTCGGGTAGCGCGTCGTCGCTCGGCTTTCACGATGGCTCGATTCACGTCTTCCTGAATCGCGGCACGGCGACGGCTGCTCCAGTCGCCGCGAGCACCAAGTAGTGGGTAGTTCTCTCCAGCGACCGGGCGGCGGAGGCTGTCCGGTCGTCAGGCCGTTGTTCTCGGGTAGGCATCGTTCGCGCATCCACGCGAACGGTTGTCCGAGTGGTTCATCGGACGCGATTAGTGGTTGTGCTGACGTGCTATTTCGGTATAATCCGCCGGATTTCGTCCGATGGGTCTATGTCGTAACAACATAAAATTACGTTCGAGGGATTGACTTCTCGACTCTTTGGCCATACTGTTGCTCGAAACTGGAATACGCAGACAAGTTTTCAAATCCGGCGCGGGAGGTGATCGTATCGTCGAGAGAGGGTGACCGCAGTCCGAACTAGCAGATTCAAACAATCATTGATGTGTAGGAGAACAGCATGAAAAAACTAATGGTTCTGGCCATGATGGCCACCCTCCTGATGGTGGGTTCCGCATTCGCGGTGCCGCGTAACTTTACGCCGGCTGCGAACGCGACCTTCACATTCGGAGCGCCGGGAATCGCCGCCGGCCCGACGACGACAAACAACGACGACTCGTGCGACATCGGTAATGCACCTGCCGCGACGTTGCTTCTGCCGTACTTCGAGGTCGACCCGAACCCGACGGTACAGGGTCAGACGACTCTGTTCACGATCACGAACGTTACCCGTTATCCGCAGATCGCCCACGTGACGGTCTGGACTGACTGGTCGTTCCCGGTTCTCGACTTCAACATCTTCCTCACGGGATACGATGTTCAGGCGATCAACCTGTATGACGTCATCGTTCGTGGCGTCGTTGCTCCGCCGAACGGCACGAGCTACACCTCGAACACCGTCCCGACCCCGGGCGCGCTGTCGCTGGGAAACAACGCGAACAACAACATCCAGTACGCGAATGGTCCCTGCACCAACCTTCCGGGTCAGCTTCCGGCCAGCCTTGTCACCGCGGTCAGAACCGCTCTGACCACTGGCGTTTACAACCCGGGCCCGCCGACCACCGCTTGCTCCACCGCGGGTGGCCAGCATGCCAATGCGATCGGTTATGTGACGGTTGACGTCGCGGCCGACTGCTCCACCAAGTTCCCCAATGACCCGACCTACTTCGACGTAGGCAGCGGCGAAATCCTGTTTGACAACGTCTTCATCGGCGACTTTGAGCAGCTTGGACCGGCCGCTGCCGGCACGGGCGCTTCGTCGAGCTTTGACGGCGCTGGCAACCCGATGGTCGCCATCCGCGCCGTACCTGAGGGTGGTGGCGCTGGTATCGGTACCGCAACCACGGCGCCGGGAACCAACCTGCCGTACACGTTCTATGACCGTTACACTCCGGCCACTAACCGCACGATCGATCGCCGCCAGCCGCTGCCGTCGACCTTCGCCGCGCGTTACATCCAGGGTGGCACGGGCGCATTTGCCACAAACTTCAAGATCTGGCGTGAAGGCGTCACCGGTGCAGCCGCATCGTGCGCTTCGTATGTTGCCAACGGCGTCCTGCCGATCGGTGAGATCGTTCGCTTTGACGAGCACGAGAATCCGTTCACTCTCGGAACGGGTCCGACCTGCTCGCCTTGCAATAGCGTCCTTCCCACCCTACCGGAAGCGTCTTCGACGAATACGGCCAGCGCGCAGTATCCGACCCTCGGTGGTACCGACGTTGGTGGTTGGATGTACCTCAACCTGACCAATGGTGATGCCAGCAATGGCGTTACCGCTCGTTACTCCGTCACTGGTCATCCGAGCGGAACCATCACCGTGGCGCCGAACGCGAGCGTCTTCGGTAATGTCCGCGCGAGCCAGAACTGGGTCGTCGTCGAGATGTTTGGTAACGTTGGTTCCAACCGCCTGTCCGTCGACTTCGACGCAGCGTGGCTTGGCAATGGTTGCTCGCCGACCGCTGGTCTCAGCGGATCTGTTCCCATCGGACCTGCTGGTGGCGTCTTCGTTTGTCCGCCGGCAGCCGGTACGGTCGCTCCGCCGATCAACATGACGAACGGCACGACCACGCAGTGCACGGGCACCAACACGACCCCGAACAACCCGTAATTTTCCAAACAGCAGTTTGCCGTACAGGCGGGCCGGTTCTCCGGCCCGCCTTTTTTTTGATCTTTTCGCGTGACAAGGCTTCGGTCCTTTGGATACAATAACAATCGCTGCGCCCGCGCCGCTGTGCTTGACTTGCGGGCGGAAGCAGCCGGTCTACACCTTGTTTCATCGCCAATGGGGGAGAGAAAGTGAACTCGATTCGTCGCAAGTGGTTTCTTCTGTGTCTTCTGGTGTTGCTGCTGCCGGCTGCTGCTGCATTCGGCCAGGACTGGCCCCTGCCGGCTTCGACACCGAATACGGATGTGCCTTGCTCTACCTGCACGGCTCCTGGCAAGAACCTCCTGAAGACCATCGGTTATCCGCCGGTTCTCGGGTACGTCGGCCGCTTCGTCGATTCGGAGACGTCTCCGGAATACCAGTACAACTTTCGTACGGTGCGTGCTCGTGGTGTGAGATTCGCTCCCGCTCCGGCGAACCGCATCTACATGATGATCGGTAGCTCCATCGCGGCCTACGACACGGATACTTTCTTTGCCCGGACGGCTGCTCATGAAGCGATGGTTCCCGCGACCAGCATTCCCGTGAGCGGTGGCAATGCCCGCGCCTTCTCAGTCGAGAAGTTTCTATGGTGGGATCGCTTCTTTTATGCCGAGAGCGGAGGGCAATGGACCATCCCTGGTGGAGACGGACAGGATCGCCTCTACGGATTCGACTTCGATGACCGAGGCCTCGTCTATCTGGGATATTCGGTGTACGGATGGGGCATCGTCCGCGACGATTTTGGCCAGGGTGGCGCATGGATGACCAACCTTGCCAGCCCACCGATTCAACTTCTGCCGAGCGTCAGCGATGTCACGCCCTGGTTTGTCGCCTCATGCAAGACGGCAGATGGTGCGTACTACGCCGTCGTCTCATCAGGAGGGGATAACAAAGCGCAGGTGTGGAACGTCTCCAATCCCACCAACCCGGTCAAACAGGGAGATCTCATCGGGCACGATTTTACGTGGTTTGCAAAAGATCAGGCCGGACTCCGTGTGGCAACGATCAACAACGGTCAGGTCAAGATCGATGGATGCCTTCGTCAAAGGCGGGAATCCGATCGCCTCGTTCGCCTTTCCGGGCGGCCAATACTGGGCGGTCACGACAGACGGCACGAATTTCTATGCGATGGGCACGGCCATTGGGGCTGCCTACATTACGGTCATTAACGGCACTACCTATGCGGAGACTCGGATTCCGACGGGCGTCACGTACAACACGCCAGGCGGCATTCGTGTAGGCGCAGGTTTTCTCTCCATTTGGGGCACTGACAAATTCGCCGGCGGCTGGGACCTTCGGTTGTACAAAGTCGGCAATGGCGGTGCCTTGTCGGAAGTGCCGCTGAACAACTATTTCGTCAAGTACTACTCGGGCGGTGCCCCTGCAGGGTATACCGCCCCCTCCAACAGCGTCTTTCTGGATGTTGGCCTGATCAAGCACGGCACCAAGCCGTACATCGTCCTCGAAGCGAACGGAATGGGCGATGTCTATGAGATCAAGGCCGGCGATGCGCTGACCGCGCGCCTGGCCAGCACACCTACCCCGTTCTATGGCGATGCGCAGACCTTCACGAGTGCTCTTTCATCGAACACTCCAGTGGGCGTCAACTGGACGTTTGATGACAACACCAGTCCCGGCCACACAATCGCCGGTTTACCGCAGATTACGCATCAGTTTGGTGGCATTACGAGCGAAGCCAATCTTCCGGCTACGCGCCACGCCACTGCGACCAACGAGACCGACTCCGCAATGACGGATACGATCGCCGTGACGCTGGCAAAGCCGAGCGCGAGCTTCAAGCTTGCGGGCACGTCGTTTCTCTTCAAGACGGCAGATGCCAGTTCGCCAGCGCCGATCGTCACCAGTGACCAATTCGTCGATACTTCGGATGGGTCGGGCGAAGGCCACTATGTCCAGTGGACTCTTGATACGGCAACGACGAATAAGCCCTCGTTCTCCACGCAGAGTGCCGGTGACTGCGGAGTTCATACGGTGAGGGCAGTGGCGCACTATGGACCATACGATACAGCGACGTTTGTAAGCAGAATCAACTCTGACGTCGCGATGACTCTTGGCCCGGTGACATACGCGTCGCGGCCGTTCGCGGTATCCATTCAGGAACCCGCGCCCAGCAGCGTGCAGACCAGCCCCACGACGGCTGTGTTTACCCCAGTGGTGCGCCCTTCTACGACGACAAACGATCTGCCAGGCGGAACCGGTACCGCGTGCAGCTATACCTGGAACCTTGTCGACTCTACCAGTACCGTCCGGCAGACTCTGGGTGGTACAGCGACTCTCGCCACCATTCCAACCTTCTCTGTCCCCCGTTCGCAATTCAGTGCGTCGGGCATGCGCGTAACGCTTGTCGTTTCCGTGCAGTCGGGGATCAGCACAGGGTGTGCCTCAGCCGGATTCAGTTCGCACTCTGTCCAGAGCAGTGTATTGAGCGGTCCTCAAACCACTCTCGTTGTCACCGGCTGCGCAAACGTTGGTGGCCCCTGCAAGGTGACGGCCTCGGGTGGCCAGCCCGATTGGAGCTATACCTGGAGCGTTTCCGGACCGAGCACGGTTCCCGGCAGCACCGCTGTTGAATTTCTGCCGGTTTTCCCCGCCACGGGGACGTACACGGTCACACTGGTCGTGACGAATGGAATTGGCTCCGCCACTGTGAGCACTCCGCCTCTGGTTATCAGCCAGCCATTGTGTCCTACGCCGATTGAATCGCTTACAGCCATCGGCTTCTCGGGTAACACATCGGGTTGCTTCAGCACTCTCGATACCTGCACTGCGAATGAAACGATCTCGTTCCGTGCGTCGACAATCGGCTGGAGTCCGGCCGACTGCAATACATACCGTTGGGATTTCGGTGACGGTGCCCAATCGACGGATGCAAGACCGACACACCAGTACGCGACGAACGGTACTTATGCCGTCAAGATGGATGTGACTGGTGTCAATGTTACAGCTCACGTCGAAACCTCAGTGAAGATCGGATCAGTAGTAGTGACGCCTCCGCCTCCGCCGCCGGGTGGTGGGGGAGGCTGCCTGTCCCTGAATTCGTTGAGCGCCTATGTTGGTTTCATCGGCAATTCCTCTGGATGCACGAGCAGCTTCGGTACTTGCAATCCTGCCGAGAACCTGCTCTTCACTCTTTATCCGCAGAACGGCTACAACTTCAATTGCGGAACAACATCGTTCCAGTGGAGTTTCAGCGACGGAGCAAGCGGCTCGGGGCAGAACTTCACGCATGCATTCGGTTCTGCAAGCCAGTACACGGCGTCCTGCACGGTGTCCAATAGCGGTGGAACTCAGGTCTTTACGGCTACTGTGCAAGTCGGTTCAACCGCGCCCAAGGTCTGCGGAACGATGACCCAAACGAACACCGGGCTCACGTTTGGCGGTCCTAACTGCACTGATGCCGGAGGCGATTGCCGGCCTGCAGATACGGTTGCATTCTCCGCGGTCGGAAAGGGCTCTACCCCCTACGACTTCAGTTGCGGAACGCACACCTATCAGTGGACCTTCGGCGACGGTGGGCAGAGCAGCGCATCGAATCCAACGCATGCGTACACAACGGCTGGTACATACACGGCCAGCGTCACGATTACGCAGACCGCCACAAACAAGATCACGTTGAGTCATTCGGTCACTGTGAGTGGAACTCCTACAGGTGGCACAGGTCAGTGCCCGACTATGTACCCCGACTCCAACGTGTTCATTTCATTCCTCGGCAGCCAGTGTTTCGCAAATGGACCGGCATGCAATGTCGGTGAAGCGGTCGCCTTCCGAGCCGCTTACTTCCTGTATGACTTCGGATGCGGGTCCCACACGTTCTCCTGGGATTTTGGTGATGGTGGACGTTCCACCGAGCAGAATCCGACGCACGTGTTCGCCACGGACGGAACCTATCGGGTGACACTGCACGTTACAAATGCCGGGCAGTCGGTTGACCTTGTGCAAACGGTAAAAGTCGGAAGCGGCTTATCCGTGCCGCCGAGGCATCGACCTTCGCGGCACTGAGACCAGAACATGCAATCCCAAAAGTGGCGGGCTTCGGCCCGCCACTTTTTTTGCTCCCTGTGATGGAATGGCCGCGCCGTCCGTACAATATCCTTGATGACAAACGCTGTCCGCGCCGTTGAGGTGACGAAGCAATATGACATCTACCGGCGGCCCGCCGACCGGTTGATCGAAGCGATTACGCGGCGGCCGCGTCACACCGTCTTTCCGGCGCTGCAGGACGTCACGTTTGATGTCGAGCGCGGCGAGACGATCGGCATCATCGGCCAGAACGGCGCAGGCAAGAGCACGCTTCTCAAACTGCTCTGCAGCGTGACGCGGCCCACCAGCGGCGTGCTGGAGACGAAGGGCAGCATTGCCTCGATCCTGGAGCTGGGAACGGGCTTTCATCCCGAGTTCAACGGCCGTGAGAATGCTGCACTCAATGCCGCAATCCTCGGGCTCGGCCCCGCCGAGGTCAAGCAACGCCTTCCGGCCATCCTCGAGTTCTCCGAGCTCGGCACCTTCCTCGATCGCCCCGTGAAGACCTACTCCTCGGGGATGTACATGCGCCTGGCGTTCTCAGTCGCCGTCAACGTGAACCCGGACATTCTCGTGATCGACGAGGCGCTCGCCGTGGGCGACGGACATTTTCAGAAGAAGTGCGTCGACAAGATTCGCGAGTTCCAGGAAGAGGGGAAGACGATCCTCTTCTGCTCGCACGGCCTGTATCACGTCAGCACGATCTGCCGGCGCACGCTCTGGCTCGATCACGGCCGCGTCATGCGCTACGGCCCGTCGCTGGACGTCGTACACGAGTACGAGACCTTCCTTTTGCAGCGCGATCGCGAGCGGCCGTCGAGCGAAGGCGAGCCGGAACATGAGAGGCCGCCGTCACCGGTGCGCATCCGCGAGATCGTCGTTTGCGATCGCAGCGGGCGGCCGCGCGACGTGTTCGATCGCGGCGAAGACATCCATGTCAGGCTCAGGATTCATTCCGAGGTCGCCTCGCAGCCGGTGCACACGATCGTGGGCGTTCACCGGTCGGCGGACGATCTCCAGTGCTTCGCCGTCGGTACCCACGCAGATGGTGTCGAGCCGCCGTCCGGACGCAACGAATACGAACAGATCGTTCAACTCCACAACGTGCCGCTGAACCGCGGCGAGTACTCGATCATCGCCTTCGTCGGCGATGAGAACGCCATCACCGTCTTCGACCGCCGTGACGTGCGCCCGGCCTTCTCGATCACCGGCGAGCGATTCGAAGTCGGTTTGATTTCGCTCGACCATCACTGGTCACTGGCGCCGGCGGAGTCGACGGAAGCACAGCCGGCCGGCAGCCGATGACGTCGATTTCCCTGCTCGTCATCAACTACCGCTCGGCGGCTCTGGCGGCCGAGGCCATCCGAACGGCGCGGGCGGCGGCGTCGCAGTCCGTGCAGGTCGTCGTCGTCGACAACAGTTGCGATGCCTCTGAAGCAGAAGCCTTACGCGCATTCGCCGATGTCGTGATCGCATCGCCTCGCAACCTCGGGTACGCCGGCGGGATCAACGCAGGACGGCGTGCCTGTGACGGAGACGTCATCGTCGTCTCCAATCCCGATGTTCGTTTCGGCGAGCAATCGATCGATCGCCTTATCGAGGCCGATGCCGCAGTCGCCGGGCCGGCCCTTTTCTGGGATGAGGTACATCAGTGGATGCTGCCGCCAGCCGAGCTGCAGACGAGACGCGAAGTCGTCGACCGTGTGATCGCCAGTCGCTCGCGCGCGTGGGCGCGCCGGCGCGACCGGCGGCGCTTCTTCGCACGCGTCGCCTTCTGGTCGCTCGCTCGGCCGACGCCTGTACGCGCACTGTCCGGCGCGGTTATGGCTATCCGCGCTAGCGCCTTCGACGCCGCAAGCGGATTCGACGAACGTTTCGCGCTCTACTTCGAAGAGAACGACTTCCTGCGCCGCGTTCGTGGCAACGTCGTTTACGTCCCTGGTGCGCGTTGTCATCACCTGTACAACCAGAGTGCAGGCGCGTCGCCGGACGCGGCTGCGCTCTACGCACGATCCGAATTGCTGTACGTGCAGAAGTGGGGCGGAGCCTTCGCGAAACGATTCGAACAACGTAGGTCGGAACAACGTAGGTCGGAACAACGTAGGTCGGACTCTCCAGTCCGACCGTCTGCCCGAGGCCGGACTGGAGAGTCCGGCCTACGTGACGATCTCATCATCGAAGCCTCGCCGCTGGCCGACTTCGAAACCGCTGCCGGCCGTTTCGCCAGCGACGTCGTCGACATTTCCGACGACATCTGGAACTCCTATCGAGGCGACATTCTCTATATGCGCGCCGTCAGCCGCCGAACCGGCCGCGTACTCCATTCGTGGGCCAAAGCTAGAATACCGTCATGAGCTCGACGAGCGTGTCGATCCTCGTGCCGTTGATGGGGCCATCGCCCGAGCTGCCGTCGACGATCGAGGCCATCGAGCGCTACCTGCAGGCCACCGGCTTCGCCTTCGACATTCGCGTGCTCGACCGCCGCGATGGCGATGGTTACGGAGCGATGATCCGCCGCGGCGTCGCCGATGCCGGCGGCAGCGTCATTATCGTCGTCGATCACGACTTGCCCTATCCCGTCAGCGCCATCGGCGACGTGGTCGCTTTGATCGAGTCCGGCGCGGCGGATGTCGTGTTCGCGCGATGCCAGGGTTGCCGCGACAGCGTTACCTTCCGTTCGCTCCTCGTTCCGATTCTTCCCGATCCCTCGCTGCATCTGAAGGCATTCTCCGCGGACGCTGCCGGGCTGGTGATCGCCGAGTCGAAGCTGCGCGGGGGAGGGCTCGATCTCGAAATCGCCTATCTCGCCAACAAGTATGGCTTCCGGATCGAACGTCTTGCCGTGCACGCGGAAGCGGCGCGGAAGGCCAACTTTGGTTTCTCGCGAGGCCTCGTTTCCGCGCTCGCCATCCGTTTGACTGAGCGAAGGAACGGCTATCGTGCGCCGCGCCGCTGCCCGGTCTGTTTCTCTCACGAAGTGTGGAGTTTCGATCAGATCCCCGGCAACGTCGTCCGCGTCTGCAGCCGCTGTAAATGCCGGTACCTCGGGCATTTCGAGCTGGATGGCGACACGCAGCCGGTGCGCCGCGTTCTGCGCGCGCAGCCGGCGCAGGTGGAGATTGGCGAGGACTCATTGCACCGCGGGCTGGCGCGGGAGAAGACGAGCCAGCGCCGTCTGGCTGCGCTGCGACGTCACCTCAATTCGCGAGCACGCATTCTCGAAGTCGGCGTTCGCGACGGCAGCTTCGGCGCTGCCGCCGCGCGCGAGTTTGAATACGTCGGCATCGATCGCGCCGCGGCCGCCGCGCGTGCCGCCCGTGCGCGTGGCCTCGACGTCTATTGCTCCACGGTTGCGAACTTCGTCAACACCGGCCCGGCCTTCGACGCCATCGCACTCTTTCACGTCTTCGAAAACATGGCCGACCCTCACGACGCGCTGGCCAGGATGAAGGATCTGCTCAAGCCAAACGGCGTCCTGCTGCTGTCGACCTTCGACACCGAGGGGCTGGTTTACCTCATGACCGAGCGGCGATGGCTGACGCAGAACTTCCGCACGCATCTCATTCTCTACTCGCGATCGGCGCTCATCGAGCTGCTCGAGCATTCCGGATTCGAGATCGTTAGCATCGGCGCCGAGCTGGCCTATCGCGATCACCGCTTTCTGCGGCACTCGGTCGCCGCGCGCTGGCCGGGATTGACGCCGCTCCTTCGGGCGCTGCTGAAGGTTCTGCCCGATCCGCTGCTGACCTTCTCGGGATCGATCCGTATCGTGGCCAAGCGCCGCGCAGGCGCGCCGGTCAACTTCCGCGCCATTCGCTCCGTCGAGCCGACGCATGCCCGCTGACGCGCGCTTCACCATCCGCTCCTTCCGCGCCGGCGATGAGCAGCAGATCCTCGATCTTTTCGCGCGCGCCTTCCCGCATGCGTCGCGAGGCATCGAGCACTTTCGTTGGGAGTACCAGCGCAGTCCGTTCGGCAATGAGCGCATCGCCCTGACCTTCGACGAGGCAGGCCGGCTCGTTGCGCAATATGCCGGATATCCCGTGCCGATGGTCGACGACGGCAGCGATCTCGTCGCTCATCAGATCGGCGACATCATGACCGACCGTTCCGTGCGCCAGGTCGGACGCGGAACGACCAGCATTCTGTCGCGCACCGCGCAACACTTCTACGATGCCTTCTGCCGCGGAAGGGTCGCCTTCAACTACGGCTTCACCACCGCCGCCCATCGAGAGCTTTCCGTTCGTTTTCTCGGCAGCGACGCGGTGGAGCCGGTTTCGTATCGAGCGCGCGATCTGGCGGCGAATCCTTTTCGCCGGATCACGCGAGTCGAACGATGGCCGCGCGGATGGCAGCTTGAACTTGTCTCCGAGGTCAGCCCTGAGCTCGATCGATTCTTCGATCGCGTCGCTCCCGCGTACCGGTTTCTCGTTCGCCGCGATGCGCGCTATCTCCAGTGGCGCTATCTCGAATGCCCGGACGTTCCCTACTTCATCGTGGCCATCCGCAAGTGGCGGCGTCTCGCCGGTTGGAGCGTGTTCGGCGTGCGCGATTCGCGGCTGGTCTGGGGCGATGCGCTCTTCGATCCGAACTATCCGGAAGCGGTCGAAGTGATGCTGCGTCACGTCGTGCCGAGCTATCCCGTCGATCGCGTCGATGGCTGGTTTCCCAACCGGCCGGCGTGGTTCGATGAGATTCTCCGCGGCCTGCAATTCGAATCGCGGTCTGATCCGCAGGACCTCTCGCTGATGTGCGTGCCGTTTACGTTGCCGGACGCGAGTGCTCGAATCGCCAGCCGGCTCTACTACACCTACGGCGACAGCGATCTGTTCTGAGCCGCGGTGGCCAGCGTCCTGCATGTCGGTCTCAGCAGTCGGTAGAATGGATCCTCTGCATGAGTGACGTGGAACCGCAGAACGGAAGTGGCGAGAAGCGCATCGCCGACGTTGACCGCAAGCGCATTCTGGTCATCGATGACGATCTGCCGTTGCGTGGCATGCTCGCCGCCGCGCTGCGTCAGGCCGGGTTCCAGGTTCTCCTCGCCGGCGACGGCGACGAAGGGCATCGCGCGCTGACGCTGCATCATCCCGACGTCATCCTGCTCGATCTGGCTATGCCCGGTGTCAACGGCTGGGATTTCCTGCAACGCCTCCGCGAGACCGGGTTCCTCGGTACGGTTCCGATCGTCGTCCTCTCCGCACATCTGCACGTTGAGCCGCAGGCCATCCTGCAGCTCGGCGTCTCCGCCATCCTGCCGAAGCCGTTCAATCTTCCTGAGCTGATCGACCTCATCGAGCACCTCTCGCCGTGACGACGGAGGATGTGGCCAGTCGTCTCGCCGCGCGCTATCCGACGCTGTTCCTTCGCGCGTACGTCCGCTCGAAGCTTCGGATCGATCCTGCCTACGACGCCGTCTTCGACCGTGTGAATGGTAGCGATGCCCCGCTTCTCGACATCGGCTGCGGCATCGGCATCCTCGCCCTCTATCTGCGCGCTCGCGGATTCAGTGCGCCGATCCGCGGCATCGATCACGACGAGCGGAAGATTGCCATTGCCAGGAGTGTCGTGCCCGAGGCGACCTTCGAGGTCGGCGACGCGCGGACTTCGATCGATGGCTCGACGATCGTATTGCTGGACCTGCTCCACTACTTCCGCAGCGACGAACAGCAGCGCATTCTCGCGTCGGCTGCGGCAAGTGCAACCACAGTCATCATCCGCGATGCCGTGCGTGACGGAAGCTGGCGTTATCGCATCACGTACGCACAGGAGATGTTCTCGCGAGCGAGCCGCTGGCTGCGTGCGGAACGCCTTCACTTTCCCACTCGGGATGAGGTGATGAGGCCCTTCGGAGAGTTCAGCGCCGAGGTTGTGCCGTTGTACGGGAGAACCCCGTTCAACAACTACCTTTTCGTCTTCAGGCGTTCGAAAGACGGGATCACGAACGAGTAGCCGCGTGTGCGCAGCTCGTCGACTACGCGGCTGATGCAGGCTACCGAGAATCCGCGGCCCTGGTGCATGACGATGATCGAGCCGGCGCGGACGTGCGGCGCGATACGGGAAACGACGCGCTCGACGTCGTCGCCGAACGAATCGAATCCGCGAATGCTCCAGCCGGCGAGCGTCATGCCGCGGCGAGCGAGGATCGGATGAACGAACGGATTCTTCATCCCCACAGGCGCGCGGAACAGACGAGGGTTCTCGCCGGTGATCGTTTGCAGCGCCGCGCTGCACGAGTCGATCTGCGATTCGATCGCCGAGGGTGGGAGGCACCAGAACGAACCGGAAGGATGTGTCTGCGAGTGATTGGCAACCGTATGGCCGCGGTCGAGCATCTGTCGCACGAGATCCGGTTGTTGCGTTGCCAGCAAGCCTTTCACGAAGAACGTCGCTTTGATACCGCGCTCATCGAGCGCATTCAGAAGATCTTCGGTGTCGTTAGTCGGGCCATCGTCGATCGTCAGCCAGACTTCATTCGATGTCGATTCGAATGCAGTAACGACCGGCCCGAGCCACTGCACATTCGGCCGCAGCGTGGGCCAGAGCACGAGGGCGTGCGAAAGCGCCAGTACGCCGATTGCCGCCAGCCACGAATATGGCCACAGCAGGATCAGAAGGATCGGCGCGACGCAGGCAAAGCCGAGAATCAGCGGACGCATCGTTCTTCCGCAGTCTGTACCGAGTTACGCATCAACCGGAGAATGATTGCGGCGACGCAGTTGAGAATGACGATCGCAAAGAAAAACCACGCCACGAATCGCGCCCACGTCGAAGTCGTTGCGAAGTATGAGGACGCGATCAGCAGAAGAGCCATCGTGATCACGGAGATGATCTTGATGTGGTCTCCATCGCCGATCAGGAGCCGGACCAGAGGGCCACCGGCGACGATCGGGATGTGGATCGCGATCGCTGCCAGCGGAACGGCGACGATGACAGCTAGCGGCAACGCCAGAGGAAGCGACACGGCGATGTAGCAGATCGTAGTCAACGAAACCCATACTGCGATGCCGTGCATCTCCACTGCCGTCTGATCGCGATCGATCGAGAGGATGAGATGTTCCGGCCGTGCAATCGGAACGCTTACTCTTCGCAAGCGCACGTATGCGATCAGCCGTGCAATCGCAAACCGATGCCGCGAGGGGAGCCAC
>Ga0307511_10000845_pt1 | contig 32585 bp, 20 predicted proteins | sample 13_EM_MG_FD_200266 | JGI IMG/M metagenome (GOLD analysis project Ga0307511, IMG submission 200266) | Populus trichocarpa ectomycorrhiza microbial communities from riparian zone in the Pacific Northwest, United States - 13_EM | ecosystem: Host-associated > Plants > Roots > Unclassified | place... | reverse complement strand
TGCTAGCAAAGGGACATGCCCTAGGCGGCTGTTGGCGTGCAGCGGGCTGTTATTGTTGGACTGGTCACCAACGTTAAACGACGTCAGCGAGGTAAGGATTGTGCTGGGAAAAGAGGTAGTGTGAAAGGAGAAAAAGAAGGTGACATGTTTTGGGGTGGCCGGGGGGAGGGGTGGGGAATGCAATCAGGACAACGTACGCACAACCATCCCCCGGTCGGGGAGCGGTTACTGGCGTGGGCAGATCTGCGACGGTTGTGATTAAGCTGGGTCACTGTCAAAAAAGTGGCAACGAACGCGAGGCAGAGAGCAGGTGGTCAATGGATGTTGTGTGAATCTTAATAATGTTTATATTTTTTCCTTCGGACCCTTGGTCATCTAAGCGACCGAGCCGAAGTAGAAATAGAAAAGCTCAACAGGTCAAGTCGGTAACAACCCCGCCGCACAAAAGACCACAAGCATTAAAATGAATAGTGAAATATAAATATATGAACGCCCACATATATCCCACCCATGCCCCAATAAGTGCCAGATAAGTGCGCGCATGCCAATTCCCATAGTAAATGAAAGAAGAGTCCCATGATATATGATAATGCGGATAATGATGATGAGAGTTATGATGATGGAAAAAGATCTGCCCGCCTTTCCCGGCTACATCCCAATGCCCCAGCCGGTTCGCCTGGACCATTTAAACGTTAAGACATAAGAAACATAAGAAGCATGAGAGGGGACATCAAGCGGTCATGATGATTAAAAAACAGACTGTGAACACCGGTGTGAGTTGCAAGCTAAATGGAAAATACAATACCCAAATGACAAAAACCCATTTTCCCTGAATCCGAGTTGCATGTGCTGTGCCAAAACAAAAAAACCATGAGGACGCAGTAAACAAAAAAACAACCCAACCCAATATAAAGAAAACCAGATGTAAAAGTAAAGCCGAAAACCCTAGGAGGAGCTGGTGCTCGTGTAGAAAGACATGTGTATCTTTTCGTTTGGAATGTGTGACTTTCGGTGGAGGATAGTCTAAATGGGATTTATCGGGATTCTGGCTCGCAGAGTAAGGAGGGATCTATTGTGGAGAAATCTATCGGTGATCGGCTCATGTCGACCTGACCTCGAGTTATGAACGCTGATGGCTTTCGGAGGTTCAGTTGCTAAAAGAGAAAAGTAAGCAATAGGATCCAGGTAAGAAGTTGGAGAAAGCTAGTCTCGGGTACGTACTCGACAAGAGTCACATCGTCCACCAGGTGTGTTGACACGGCCGCGGCAGCCTCGGGGTTGATTTACACACGAGTACATTCTGAAGGCGTAAATTGGGATTGCTGGAAGAAGTCGTTATAGAAGTCGAACTGCTATTGTATAGCAATGCGACCGTAATGCTATTGACTCGGCGGTTGGGGTGCAATTGTAGAGTGTCTTCAATTGCGGACTCCGATATCTGGTTCCCGTAGGCTCTTTGCAGTAGGGTTGTAGTGGTGGATAGTCTTCGGTAGGCAATTGATATCCCTTTAGAAGTTGCCAGCTATGCGCAGTGAACTCTTTTATTCTTCTGGTTGAGCAATATTGCAACTGTAGATACGGTGATTGAATAATGCTCTATGGCTTGGATGATGAGAATGTGCGGTGTAGAACTTAGTGTATGGTATCGGTAGCTAGTGTCGACGATGTTCGTGATGGTATTTGAATACCTTCAAGCAATGTCGGTGGGGTGTTCCTCAAGGTTGGTCGGAGTTGGTTTGGTATCGAGGGGGGGGTTGGTGGATATTTATCTACGAGTGGGAGATCGAGCATAAATATTGGTGGGCGAAGCACAGTGTTGATGCCAGTGCGAAACGCCCCTACTAGCAATAGCTCGACCGGGGGTGTCCAGAAACCAAGCTTACAAGGCGAACATATACCTACGCAGCGTATGTAATATGTAAAAGTTCAGGCTAGCTAAATTGACAAGCAAGTTGGCCGGGGGGGGGGGGGGTGGTGAGGGGGGTGGTAATGAGTGTGAGTGGTAGTGCAGCATGTTTATGTAGGGTAGGCAAGGCCGGAGGGATGGCAAGCGCAAGGTAAGCTAAGATTGACAGCTCAACGAGAAGTCCAACGTCCAGGCCGAAAAGTTCCACAGGGACACGACCGATCCATGGCGCAGCCGCGGGCAATAGGTTTAATGGGCGGAAGGGGTAAATACTGGCAGTGCGCGCGGGGGAATCAATTTCTCTCATACTCGGCTGGATTTCCACATTTTGCACTTGCTTTTGTATACGTATGGCTTTCTAGATCTGCTTTTCCTCGTTGCCTCACTAGTCTACCTTGCCATTTACTTGCACAAGACTGAATATTCTGTCGTCCTAGGCTTCTGAATCATGGACATTAAAACTAAGTAGGGCTCGAAGACGTATTTGCATATTCCCATCTAGAAAACCTGGCTCGGTCAAGACCAAGGTGCTTAGGGAGGTCCCATGTACTCCGGATCCACACACAACTCAGGTGAGATATCCTCAGCCAGCATGCTTCTGTCGAGCAGGCGACTGGTTGAACACATGTGCACCGCGACATTGGCAGGAAAAGGCTGTGGAGTGGCTTCCCTAGTATGAGTACTATTGGTGCGTATGAATTATGTATTACATTCTCGCCGCTTTAAAGTCTCTGCAACCCAACCAGGCCACATAATAAGACCTGCATCGCGAGTCATCATGATCACCCAGTGCACTACCAAGTAGTTTTGATTGTATGCCAGAAGGGACAGGCTAGGCACAGGTGCAACAATTAGCGGAACATCGAAGTGCTACGTATACTATTACACCAGCTACCGCCGGCGCGGCAGCAGAAGTACACGCTTGAGTACAACAAGGGCAGGCAGTACAAGACCGATATCATCCCTTCTGAACTTACAGGAGACAGATTTTCACTCTTGTAAAGTACGGGACATGGGTGGTTGCGTTTGTCAACATACGAAGCTTCGGCATTGGGTTGGTGACCGTGGCGCATTGGGCTAAGAACGTGGACCAGCAATTGAAGGGACCAGGGGATCTATTTCCGGGTTCCAGACCTCCAGTGAAAAGAGGACTTGATGGAGAAAATTAGGGTGTCTAAATATGCATTTTCTACAAATTAGGACTTCGTTTGCATTGGAGCAAGATGATCGAGACCAGGTTGCTCTATGGTCAGTATCATAGAAATTAATCTTCTCACTCGCGCGTTCCTATACATCTTAATTCGGGGTCCCTACACCGGTTTTTTGGTCGTCCTGCGGCAAGGCTACAAATCATCATGTGAAGCACCATACTCATGTGGATAATAATTGCACAAGTCGTCTCATGTCCGATCGACTTGCTTCGGAGTGAAAAGGGAAGAGAAAAGGCAATTAGAAAATAAGGGCATCCCTCGGTGCCCATTCTAGAAGCTCAACTAATCTGCTTGTAGTTGTCGACGGCTATCGATATCACAACCGGATACTAATCAGGGCAAAGTTCCAGATATGCAAAGTTTTGTTTATTCTACCACTTTTTCCAGGGGTCAACTCAAGGCTCCAGTAGGGCGGACATTTGGAATCAAATAGCCCCACGGCTATTACCGACGCTATAATGAGCCTACCAGATTTAACCTACCAGATTTAAGGTTGTTCTCTCAACCAAACCAGTTTTTGGTTGGAGCAGGCGTCAACGAGGCTGATGATCGCTAAAACTAGGGAATTCTTCCATGACTAGTTTTTCGAAGCGGTGACTGGATTCACCGTAATAAACCCCAGGCCCCAAAGCACAGCTCATACCTACCCAGGGGGTTACACGGTGTTACACCAGTCACAAGCCTGAATTCGAAGATCTAGACATTGTAGCCTTGTCTGCGCATGCGTGTACCTAAAAGAGTGAATCAAGTTGAAAATAAATGAGTAAAAGGTGCAATTAACCTTCCCCATTAGGTTATCGTGCACAATGTGAATTGAACAGAAACCTCAGCTAGTCAGCAATAACCATTGCTATATGAGATAGCTGTCTTCTCAATTATTGACCCTTGGCTATTATAGCAATGTTTTCGAGGCTAGAATTTATTACATGGAGGTAGTACACTTTAGTCTAGGGTAAACTGACATAGGAAATTTCAGGAGTGCTACCATCGATCAAGTTAGGAAAAGCCCCAGCCGCTCCAGCCGCTCCATACGACCATCCCATTTGTTCTTCCGCGCAAGGGCTTAGCAAAACCATTAGTACTGGAGTGGATACGGCTGATTACGAATATTCAACCTCAGAACACACTGTCGCTGTATAGGGCGTGCGGACCATATGTCAGAAAGACGCCTTCTCAGATCAGGCTCTCTGGTCCTCTCATGGGCGTGCACACAGATGGGGAGTGATCTCGCGTCTTCGCTTGTTCATCCAACCAAAGCCTACCTAGGTCTTTCCGTTCACATACAGTCAGGTAGATAGGTCAATTCCTCGATGTGAAATGATCGATCGGTATCGCGATGGTGAATTTGATTTGGGCGGCTTGATTATGGATCTATCATCTGGCACAGCGAGCGGACCATGACATGGGTCAACTCTGACACGAGTTGCTGGACTTCATGCTCGTCAATTGATCAACAGCTGCTAGCAATGGATCTGGACCCCTGTGGATCTCGACTATTCCCTTCTGGCGGGCTGTCTTGGGATCTTCTGTACCAAAATGAACAAGGCCGCCTCCAAAAAAAGTAACATCACCTCTACTTGACGAACGCAGCACTGAGAGCCAAGCGATATGACGCAGACATGCAGCCCCATGGAGCACACCCGTATCAAAAAGACATGAAGTGCTGAGGAATAATCCGCTTTGCCATTTACACCAGCTTACAGGAAGCATGAACCACCTCTATATATGAGAGTATATAATTAAATATGCAGGTAAGCATTGGAACACGTGCGAAGGGAAGTGGATGATCAAGTCTGGGAAGATGAATGTCGAGAATACCCTTACAAGCACATAATCCCCGCATTTTATCTCCCACACCTTTTCAGGACGAGTACCATTGTTTGGCCCCGAGATTTGAAAACTATTTCACAGGAGTAATTAGTTTATCGTCGATGTTAATGTCCACCCACAGGCACTGGATATCGACCTGCGTATAAGAACCCATGCAGCACAAGTCTCTATCTAGCTCGCAGCATAATCACTGCCTACACTTCCTCATTAATTGCCTCCGTGGGCAGAAATGGGATATATAGCATACTAATTAGGGATATTGACCGGAATACGGTCCGGGCCGACTATTGGGGATGGCTAACTTTTCCAAGTTGGCAAATAGGATTGCTCACATAATATGATCATGTCTTAAGAACCACGTATACGATGTATATTCTTATACTTGTATCGATATGGGGTTTCCAAGGTAACCATAAATGTAGCCCTTGGCAAAATTTTTCTATTCAGACCTAGTTCAGGTTCAGATTCATGCAGTTTCTAGAAATAGTTCCGCGGGTGTGGGTATTCCAATCCGGATACTTGGAAAGGGTTGAACGACCAACTCATCCATCCTTCGTGGAACCGGTTAGAGAGCCAGAATTCTGTCATCATGAAACATAAACGGGTTCTGCCTTGGTTAGGGCATATTATGGAGCCGATCTCTACTTCTTCACTCTACGTACAGGTAGAATGGGAGCGATATTTGTCCAGCATCATACGCATAGCCTGGTTCGGAATAGAAGGCCGCTGAATGACTGATGCGACAATATTACATACCTTTCTCATAAATTTCCAATATAGGACTGACCGTAGATCTAGATTGTTTCTACGATATCTAATGTTGCCCCCACAATTCATTTCCTATGTTACAGTATCGAAATTTGAAAATACCCATGGCTAGCAGTAAATACTGTCAGGGTGGAATACCGGGATTTGCGCTTTGTGATTGGCTGGCTGTGGTTCATGTCGATATGATCACGCGACATAGATCTACGATTTGACACCCCCTTGATTGGATCTCGAGCACTTTTGTCACGAACCATCGAAGACAGTGGAGCAGACAGATACTAGCGGGCGTTGTCCGCATAGATAGAGTAGGCATAGCCCTAGCCCCTGACGACCAGGACCAGAAATGGTATATGATACTAGCTACTTAGTGGTTTAACGGACTATTATCATCCGCCCGCAAACCCCTTACATTTGCATCGTGATACACGGCTGCAGACTCCTTGAGGGATATGAGCATGAGGTCTATGCTTCGGGTGTGCCCAAAGTAGGGGTGTTAAGCTAGAGCATCTTCCAGATCCCGCATCCGAGCTCGCGAGGTCTAGTATAAAGTGGAACTGTCTCTCTAATCTCCCTGCTTCGACTTCGATAGATTGATGGAATCAATACAAGTATGTAAGCGTTAACCGTAGTCTTATGCCCGTTAATCGTAAACAAGTATTACTAGCTAGTACTTAGTCATGTTCCTGTTATGTACATTGATAGAATGCGCATGTACAATATGTATGTGTATATGTACAGAGCATGTATGTCAGTACTTGAGTATATCTGCTAGGATGCGGTTTAGGATAGCTGTTTTTACCAAGGTTTCTGTGCCCTATATCATTCTTTTGCCGTTGTAGCCGAACGTTTGGATTTGCCTGAGTAAGCCAGGGGCTTCACAATTTTTTGCCTGGAAAGATCCGATCCTAACGAACCCAGGTTCGTTGGATGAAACAAAAATAATCGAAACATCCTTAATCTAAATAACCAGGGTGAGCCGAGCCAATCGATAAGTAGCAAACTCGAAGTACCTAGCGCTGAACGAACTAACAACAAGCGGCAAACCAACTTCAGCTTGCTGAATGAGCCGCCAATGAAAACCAGTTTTCTCTTTTCTTTTTTTCTTCAATGTGGCTTTATGTATGGCTCGCTAGAGTTCCTCTCATTTCACTTTCCGTTGTGATAACAAGCACATCCGCACGGCTTTGGTGTTTGCCCCGCCATAACATGACACTTTTGCAAAAAATTTAAATTTGAGGGGTAGTTAGCCCATCAGCCCAATCAACCATAGCAATTACGGCAACTAGATGCTAGGAGGAGCTCGAGACAATGCTCGAAAGTACATCATCCAGCGGCAATCCACACAAGTCCACCATGGCCAATGCCGGATGTGGAACGCTGGAGAGATTAGGACACCGGCATCTATAGAGAACTGGTCTCACCAGTGCCGTGATAAATAATTATTCCTAGCAGAGAAGGAGCTCTTCACACACCTGAGCATGATATGATCGCTAATCTCATGCACAACAGCTCCCGAACTTGCAACTCTCATTCCCCGGGCGCGAGGCTCCCTAAGCGGATAGAGGCACTGAAACAAGACCAGCCGTGAGGCGTGAGGCGTGAGGCTAGAAGCTTCCCAGAAGATTGGGCCCCATTTCCCGGTCTCCGGGCATTGTGGGAACTGGGACAGATTTTGTTGATATCGTCAGGGCGGGTTCCAACGCGGTTGCACCGGCATGAAGCTAGGAGTAGCCACAAAGAGACTGACCCAGGCTCCTGGCATTTTCCTTGCTTTTTTCTCACGCTGGCTCAAGAAGCAGATTTCGCCAGCACTGGCCATGGGACGATGCCATACCCAGGATGTCAACGGAAAAGGAAAGAAAATGCAAAAATATCCCAGAGAGGTGAAAGGGTGGCGGAATATACATACACACTCGCGGACCACGGAGCACGGAATACAATCACGCATTGTCCCCCAACATACGGCACCCTTGCGCATTCTGTCCCTTACTGGAGGCGGGATGGTCTTGCTACGTTGGTTAATTTCACTCAGACCTTGGGATGGGGGAAAACGCCGTTCTGTGCCACCTACCGTACATCAAACCGGTGCCTTAATTGGAAATACCTGGGCCCTGAAGCGATCTCGCTGCTTTACATGACGCCTGCTGAGAACGATCAGCTGATGCATAGTATGCGCGACTGCCACCTTCAGCTATCAGCAGGCGTCAGGATGGATCCGGAAGCATGCAGGTTTTTCTGTTGTCGGGCTTACATGGTTATAACTCCGGATTCGACTGCGGCTGGATCCCTCACATATTGTCCCCTTGCACAGCCTGAGCTCGTTAACCAGTGTAAGGGTTTTGAGGAGGGTATGTAGTAGTCATTTACACCAACCCAAAGTGCCCAGTGCCGCAATAACGCACGTCGACTCGGGCCTATCTCTATTGCATAGTAGAGCTCACGCGCCCTTTCTAGATCTATGCCTTAATAAGGCTAAATCCGACCGGTACTGACCCTGCATATTGGGAATTAAGAAGTGGTAATTCTAGGTAATTATAATTTCAAGATACCTTCCCTATCAGCAGTGGTTTCGGAATGGGGTCTAAGATTTTCAATCCACCATTCAGAGCTAGGCGGGTCGGCATCTGCAACCCAACCACAGCCGTCAATAGTATTCTTATAATAGCGAATTTAGTAGGGGAACCTAAAGTTGACTTCTTCTCATCTCAGCATCAATATTAATTGACCCTTGAAAGTTTGAAATTTTCTGTATTGATCAGGCATTGCCATGCATTGGTATTCTATGGTCAACAAATCGGCAAGACCCTCCAGATGTGGACACCCCAACATATTCCGCGGAATCTTGGAAGCAGACGAACCATTCGAGAGAACTCTCATGGCCGTGACTGATCCCCTTGCCTACGCCCCAGAAAACGTGTCAGCCTATAGAAAGTTCTCGGTATATATGCACTACATTGATTTATGTATCAATCTTTCTTACTTTTGCAATTGGTAGAGGGAAATGTAAATGAAAACCGTTAACTGGGCCATGACGTGTGTGTACATTGCGCACATTATAGCACAGAAAGAGAATAAGCAAATAAAGCGTCCGATCGTACAACATACATAGTACTCGGAAAAATGGTAGGCAGTATGTGAGAAAGCCTAATCATTCCGTGCGCGAAAAGGATGGTGACATTCCAGAGTATGGACCGCTCCAAGATGTGTCCAAAACTACTCACTTGCATTGATATCAGGCATGGACCGGGCCCTGGACCTGTGATCCTTTTTCTGTGTGTGTTGTATTTGCTGTTACCCGACACTCGCTCGGGCGTACTTTATTTTTATCGTACCCCAGAGTCTCAGTGCCCGTCGTTGTCGCGTTGCGACCTTGAATGTGGGGCAACCTAATGCACCCTTTGCTAGACTGGCCTCTACCCGTCGGATTCCAAATCAGCCTTATGACAAAGTTCGTGGTTATGAGCGTGCAGAATTACTTGAAATGGGGAAGGCAACGTCGCCAACCCCAGATTTTTTCTTTTTCGCTGCCCGGCCTGGAGAGGAGTGGATTAAACAACCAATTGAGAGATGTCTAGGCAATGTAGTCAACATGCAGAGATGAGGGGGCTTTTGTTTTTATTCGCAATATATTCATTTAATTACAATTTATCGTGCAGGTCAATGAAAAAGCAAAACTTAAGGATCTGGAGGAAATAGCCAATCTGCTACTTCGTTGCATTCAACCCAAGGCCTGGCATGCCCAACCCAGTCCCCATTCACATTTTTCCGTCCCTCTCCTCGGGCAAGATCGATGTCAATAACCCCTCGGGCCGGGGCGGGACACGCAAAAACACAAGCACACGTACCAATTGTGTAGAGATGGTCATGGAGTTGATGACTTGTCCGATACACTTTGTTTCTCTTGGCGAATGGTGCATCGGTTACTCCAGGATTTGCAACGATATAACTGGCTAAGACACTGGCTTGAGAACGAGGAGCGCCGCACCACAAGCGATCAGCAGTGGTGTATATATGCATACGCATTACCTCTCACAAAAGCGGTAACCGCCATGACCAGCAAAGACCTGAGTGTTGAGTTGACAAAAGCAATACTCATGAGGCATGAATACCAGTCATATGAGGCTAGAGCAGTTCCTTAGCTTCTAGACATTGATCTCCGAAGCCATGCTTTGGGGTTCATGCACCCCAGACTAGTATCAGACTCTTGGGAGGAGCGCATAAAGGTGACTGTATAGCTTCACTTGCACTCTCAGCTGTTTACGCGGGGGACAGCCATGCTCATGTACTAATCAAGTGCTATACATTATTGGCTCTATAGGTCAATAGATGCATATGATCGAATAACTGAGACCTAAGTACAGTACATTGACAAAGTCATGACCCATTTCAAGCCGATCTACGGGTATTGGGTTACAATTCACCAAAAAGAACCCAGCTATACGGGGCATGCCGCCTACAAACCACAAAAAAATTAGATACATGTTTGGGAGATTAAATTGCCTCAACCACCATGCATATCTCAAGATCGAACCTCTTAGGTATATGTGATGTCTCGACCCCTAACCAAACACTAGGACAAGGTAATACGATTTGTACAGTATAATCTGTAACACAGCAAAGGATTATCGAGTAATATAGTGTTAAGGGACGAGTCGAGGGAACGAGCTGTCACCCCACCACCACGTAAGGTTTGGTATATGTAAGATTGCTGATAAGTACAGGACCCACGCTAGAGCCATTTCAAACTGTAACAGGTACCCCCATTTTTACCCGATACTTACTTATCTTTGTGTCTCAATAAGCCACTGCGCCCTAGTTTGCGTGAGAACTCGAGGTGAGATGAAGCCGGGAACCTATAGGGCACCTGACATGTCATCTGGGGCTAAAGAAATATTCATATCCTGCCTACATGATATCAATGTGCTAGAATATCGTGGGTCAGGATTTCCCACCTTCTCGGAAGTCGAGCTACTTAGCACAGTGAAGTGGATGTGGGATGCTGAGTCTCGGCACCAGCCCCCGCAATATGCCGTCATGTCATTGGGCTGTCGCAGAATCCACGCACGTCCCTGCTTTGAGTAGGCAGAGCGAATAAGTACGCAATTCTGCAGCTGCCTCTATTTGTTCCTATTTGTGGACCCATTCGAACATAAGCTCTGCCTATCTTGGAAATAACCCGATTCACCGGGTTAAGAGAAAGTTCGAGGTGGCTTTTCAATCATCAAATTCCAAGGAATCCGTACCATGAGTTACGAGATGGCTGAGTTGTCTTAAATTTATGACTGGAGTTTGCCGGAGGTTATTGTTTTACATTAAATTTGTCTCATCTTGGTTGTCGTTCCAGACTCGGAGATTTATCACGGAAAAGGCGTCAGCTTAGGTATAAGATGGGGCTTATACAATTCTGTACAGCTTCCTTCGTATTTCCTGAAACAGATGAGGGGATCTTTGCCTATTCCAGGTCTAGCCTGTCAACAATCAATTTCTTCTGTTATGATAAGGGCACTGAATGCAGCAACGCGAGTAGCGCGGTTAACTGAAAAATATTGTCTCGGCATGACGTTGTTCCTAACCAGACTAGTTGTTCCTATGAGAGCGGCTTGTGCCAACCAGACTAACGTTGTTCCTACTTTGGTAATCGGACTAGCCCAATCCGCAACTCACGTGGATCTGTATTAGGCGTAGGGTCAAGTCTCGAGCACTCACGTGGCCACCCCTTCCCTGTATTTACCGGTACCTAGTGTTTATTTTATGACGGGTACGTGATGGCAATGTAGTGCTTACGTCCCTAGATAGTTTCTAATATGATTCTAGACCTCTGAGGGCTGGTTAATACTATATATTTATAAGCGGTCTACTGTATTTCAATGTAAACCAAGACACAAGCTTACGAGACCACAAAGATGCATATTTATGTTCCATGGTTAGAATAAATGTGGTGTGCATGTTACGGTCGGTGGCTAGATGTCTCGGGAAGCCGTTGCTATTTTTCGACACCAAAGTTTTGGTCGGAAGCTAGCGCTGATGTGTCTACGTCTACATCCACGTGCCATAATGCAACCACTAAACCGTATGCAGATGTGGTAGGTACTGCACGTCGGAACCTCATGGAATAGAATCGGATATAGTAGACTATGATCTATGATTTTGTACCTCGTATAAATAATCAGGGTAATCAAGCCCCAATGGAAGCCGGATTTAAGCCCCAGTCCAATCATCCGTAAGCATAGTAAATATAAAACGTTTAACCTGCAGAATGTGCTCGGATTTTCACTGCAAAACTAGCCATGCATAGATATCGGTCAGCAAGTATATTGAAGGTGCTTATGCAAATCTGCCGAACTCCGTCCCACTGGTTGATTAACAATATACCTACAGGACTATAGTCTAATAGGTATCATATCACCCCTGGATTATTAAATTTGAATCACTATGTAGTTGAATGAAGGCTGATGACCCCAGCCACACTCACAATGATTCATCCATGCAATGAATACGGCAAATACATCCTTGCAAACCGGTATCATGCACTCTCACGCAGAAAATATAACCACATGCAATAAATTTAGGACTTTACCTTATGCATATAGCCCCAGTAACTCCCCAGTAACTCCCCAGTAGGTACCATTTCAAGCGGCGACATTTAGCTTTTGATAATCCCAGCACGGAGGGGCCTAAGGAAGGTTTATGGTGAACTATTGCAGGTTCCCGTCTGAATTGTGAGTGCTCGAGACATGTTTGTGGATCGGATGATCTGCTTGATATATGGAAACTTTTAGAGCTGATCAAGCGACGCAAGGGTGAAAACCGATGTTATCTAACCGAGAAACCAATGTATCACCTGCTTCTGAATCTCGCATACATACTGTATACAGCAGCATTTACTGATATCTCCGCAGCCGCCGAGGCTCAACGACGTTGGAGCCTCCAGTCAAATGCTTTGAGGATAGTGCCAATCTGTACATACATACTGTACCGATGTTCATCGAGTCCACGTGCCCATATATCTATTGGGCCTATGCAAAACTTTGCATATGAGGCTAGTCCAAAGTGGGTTCGAACTACCCGATTGGGTAGTCAATCAGGAGTACATGCGCACATCTAGATGTGCGTATTTCGTTTTGCAAGGTTGAAATTAGGGAGTAGGTATGTACCAATTTTGTGGAGGCTCATTAGAGCCCTGATTGCGCGCATTTTTATCTCAGTTCGCGATCAGGTCACTCTCCACATTTTCGCCTGCGAATTCCAAATCGCGTACCAGCTCGGGCCAATCCGTTAAATTATGGTTCAGGTACGTGTCTAAGGCAAATATGCTAGGATTGCAATGTTCATCCCAGCTGGGACCTCAAAACGTGGTCGCCAACTCATATTATTCCCTGCTGACCTGACACATGACCCAGCATACTTGGGTATATGCAAAGCAAAACCGAATCCCAATATGCGGTGCTAGGATTATCCACCTTATCTATAATCGACGAGCTTATCACTTGATTTCTCACTACTAATAGATGGGGGTGTGGGGACCTCCATACCCATCATGGGAATGGTGGGGGTCAATTGAGGCGGAGCGGATAAACTATGTGCCTATGGATATTACTTTAAGCTTGGGTTAGATCCAAATACCTTAGAAACTCGGGAACGAGAACCACGTTCGAACTCAAGAACCCCCCTTAAATTTAGAAGATTTATGGTAGTCTGGTTGCAACCAGACTAGGTTTCTGGTGGGGTACGTCGCAAAATTTGCTGGGACCGGCCCACCGCTCGATAATAGGAACCGCTATTTTCAAGTTACTACGGTCCCCCCAAGTACCTGTGGTTGGATTTGAATACAACCGAGAGCCTTCCTTAAGTCCGACCGATGCTAATATAATTGTTTATTAACGCGGTGGTTACTTATATGTCCATAGCCATCCGTAAACCCTGCAATATGTACAAGGAATATTGTCGTAGCTAGATATCTGAGAAGACATTACTTTTCATGCCTCAAGATATCTCACATGCGGCGGTTGCGCCGATACTACCCGACCTACAATTGAAACTCTATTTGAGCAATATAGCAGGTAATTCGAGAGGTACAGAGTTTACATAGATGGGGCATTGGGGGCTGGCTATGCGGGCCGCGTATTGGAAGAATTAATCCTCGAGGCCTCTGTAAGGGAAGCGGAGGACAATATCGGCTGTAACACCACACATTGGCAGACACAAGGTATTGGCGTCTACATAGAAGCAGCTCGAGGGGTTCGCCGACGCTTCACCTGGATCTTGGCATGCGCATTGATCTCCTGAAAACATATGCAGTCAGTATTTTGGAAGGACAGATATATTAATCCACCTGGGATAGCATAGCACGATTAATCGTCTAGCAAGGTCTCGGCTGCGTTGACCGGCTGCACATCGAAAGAGAGTAAAATTGAGGCTGGGCCGAGGTGATCAAAGTAGGTGGAATGCAGCTCATCTCTTGGTCTGGGGGTGCATATATATTATTAACTCTGGAGGGCTAAAATATATGAATGTAAGGTCATAGAAATTCACTTGCATACTGCCTCGTTCTCGGCTTTACTATTCAATCGAATTGAGATGTTGCCTGCAGGCGCGGATTAAGTCGGGACCCGGGCCGGGTGGGTAAACCCGCGTCGCGCGTAGGTAATTGACAACCCTTCCCCTCGTGGCAGCAGGATGTTTTACCTGCTACGATGATCCATGGTTTGGAAAGACTTGTGGAGGCCAAAGAAAGCGCTTGCTCAAGGTGTGGGGAAAAGGCAGCCAGGGTTGTTCCTGCGGGACGGTACGCGGTGCGCGGCGATGATGTACTGTGCCATGCTGTGATACATGTGATGTGACTGATCTGTTGCGCATATTGCCCCTGGCAATGTTGAATTCAGGATGTCGCCATGTATTCTGCAAGTCCAGGAACAGTGTAATAATTCCCAACAATGCGTTGGCTTGAAGAGACCTCATGATCTAGTGCAGATGATTTTCGCCTTGTAGTTCGATATTGCCATGTGAGTATATGTATGCCAGTTGCTGAAATAGTAAACACTCTGTGTACCGCACAGCCGTGAAATCACGAATTCGGTAGGATAGTCCTGTCTCACTTCCAAAGTTACACATTTGATCTGGTGACACTTGCGAACCATGCCCTTTGCAATCCAACCAGGAGAATGCATGGTACCTAGTAGAACCCGCAAAAAGTAGACGCGCTTCTGCGCTGTCTTTTCTGCACCGATCCACTGAGTGGGACCTAAGAGTGACGATTTCACATCGCTGTTTTAATAGCGTATAAAATAAATAAAAAGGCTAGTAGCGCTAACATCTAGTGATATATACCAGAGCTACTCGTGACCGTGACTTACCTATAGCCTTGCACTTCAAGTGTCTATGCAAAGTGTCTCATCTATCTAGATCTCGGCTAGCTACATTTCAAGCATGCAATACGGATACCAGAGTGCTTGAGTCTTGCAAGTTGCCGAGTGCCAAGAACAAAATGGTTCAACCAGACTAATATCGGTCTGTGTTCAGGACTTCCCAAAGCGGCAGTCCCATAAATCCGGATATGGCACTTTCTAAAGTTCAGTCCTGTCTTCTGTCCTATAATTCAGCGTCTTCTTCTTTGCCTGCCTCTCCTTACTTACATATGTAGCTACCAATGTACCGTTTTGATTTCCCGCCCTCCCCATGCTCGAGTGCATCTTCAGGCTTGGCCTTTCTCTCAGGACCTCTCTTAATCTTCTATCATTGGATCCGTGAGGAGGCTATGGTCCTACCCCCTGAGAACCCCAATGGAAGCTGGAGGTTACTTTGGCAGAGCCGTGAAGAGTATTCCCAGAGCATGCAATCGATCTTGCACATACAAGTTGCTTGAAACCGTACTGAGACGCATTTTCATTGACTGACTATGGAATATTATTCCGGCAACGAGGCCTACGCAACTCAGAAACCCAATCCTTGCCATAGCTAAAGGGTGGTCTGGTGCCTGGGTGACACCCTTCCGATTGCGAGTTGATCACTTACGCAACATTAATGTGAGGACAGCAAAGCATTTGGGATCGAAGAGGATTCAGTCGTTTGATAGACATCTTCTGCCATGGGTGGCACTGCATGTGGAATAAATTAACTTTGGAAAAAAAAAGTTGCTAGACATATGCATTACGCCGGTTTGACGCTATTGTATTCACGTGTTTCATTTCTAAGCTCGTGAAAGACATTGACCACACCATGATCTCCACTAGGACGGATCCCCTGAGTCGGTCAGATATCATATTCCTTCTTGGGTGGTGTGGACAGTCGACAAATTCAAAAGAAGGAAGCGAGCTTGCATGGATTAAGAAACGACCCAAAAGCCCAAGTGAGTACGATCGGGAGTCACACCCTGATAAGTATCTTGGTCGCTGACTGCATAATATTATAGACCGTATACCGAACCGAGGTTAACGCAAAGATAAACATGCCATTGGGCCGGGTCGATTGGTGCACACCTATTTCTCCACTTCCCAGTTGAAGCCCTGCCCTTGTATCATGAATACGAGTCGTCCCCCAGCCAGGTGGGCCCTATTCTTGGGTTACAGATAGCTGATATATACGGAACTTCATGCAGCATATCATGCAGCCATTCAGCTGGACAAGGTTAGCTGTTTTTGATGATCCGATCAATCGAGTTTTGTATGCCCTGGGTCCAGTAATATCTCCCCCCCCTGGCTGACCTTCTGTTTTGGTAATCCGAACACGGGATGTTTCAGCCGTTGGGCTCATGATCTGAGGCAAAGCGCTGGGGCCACAAAGAAGGCTCGCCTCATGCCTTCTAGAAAAGTCCTCATTTGCGTGCTGACCACCAAAGCGATCGGTTAGACGTTTGAGACAATGAGCCCTAGCCGTCGACTGGGCTGTGTGATTCCCGGACCCAGCCACTTGGATACATAAGAATCAAATGAAGGCTGTGTTCCTGAGAAGCTGCATATGCTGAGACTTCGGAGGTTGTGTCCGGCTTACCTGCATATGCAAAGCTTTGTATAGTCTCGGTTCGAACTCTGACGTGCTTCGGGTTCTCATTCCCGAATTTCATAATATGATATATTCCTTGGCATCGAATATATGAGCTGGTAGATGCATACACATATGGGTAGTGTTGGCAGTATTTGATTTTGGAGCTTCACCAATGCGAGAACCCTTTCATCACCTCTTTCGACATGGCAGAGCCGAGTTGGAAGCCACATGGCAGGTCTGCTTATTATACGTCCGCATGTCAATACAACTGGGATTTCGACCTTCGGCGCAGCAGAGCGGGGGTGGATCGTCCTTCTCGGTACTATCCCATTAAGGGGCAGGGTATGGAGGAACTAGAATATAATCTCACATCAGTATATAGAAATCTAGAGTATGTTTATCCCGTCTACCCGTCTACCCCGGATGAACTAATGATACGGGCATCCAAAACTCTTTCCACATCCATCAACCTGATGTGCAAGCCCATTATCCTGGAAAAGACGGGCTCCCATTATCCTGGAAAAGACGGGCTCCCATTATCCTGGAAAAGACGGGCTCCCATTATCCTGGACAAGACGGGCTCCCATTATCCTGGAAAAGACGGGCTCCCATACTACCGTATCCAAGGGGACTATTCCCGGAACTGTGGTCATCCAGCCATCCATTTTCGTTGTGACTACTCTAGCTATGAAGTTACGACAGGGGCAAAGTGTTACTTAGATCGATCAATTCCCTGCAGTGGCCACGCTTCGCCCCCAATCAAGCTTGACTTCAACTTCAGCCCAACTGAACTTTTGGTCACTATCGCCGGTGACTCTAAGTGGTCCGCAGGTCTAAGTTTCGTGTGCACATATGCCCGGAAGCTATGTGTATCATGGGACACCGAGAAGGGTGAGATAACATTATTTTTATTCTTTCACCAAATCATGATGTAAAACTCCGTAGCATTGTACCACCTAAAACGAGTATACAATTCGGTGCGTTATTTTTTGTCAGTATCCCTACGCATATTCACCATACCTCACTGATACCTTCTCCCGTCAAAGGCATATATCTAGCTCACTATTAATCGGTATTGAGGCTCGTCTGGTATGTTTACCCCACCCCCCAACCCCTCCACCTCTCGGAATTAGAAATAGAAAAGAATCAATAGATCGGCTGGGGCCGAGCGGGCCAGTCCCGAGTCGAAACGTGCGCGGTGCTAGCTTGCGATTGGTAATCTTTCAGAATTTATCATTGGTTGGGGCCGTTGCCCGAATCGAGAGCATTAACCGGGAAGTATAACATTATTTGGATCGACAGATTGCGAGACTTTCACTTATCATCGTATTCAATCATGCTCAACAGTTCCCGGGCCGACAGTACGGGGGTCAAAGAAACTGGGCCCGATCCCACTGCCTACCCCCCGATGCCGATAAGAAATGGTGTACCGTAGCTAATGTAGCTCTTGGGACTAGTGAATATGATTTCAGCTCTGCAGGTCCTCAGAAGATAAGTTCGAATTCCTGCAATGGTAACGTTTGCGGACTGATCTGGGCACCTGTGAAATCCCGCGGGGCAGGGATTCATCAAGTATGACACTCAAGTCCCTGCAACAGCACAGCGCGCAGTGTTCAATCGGTATCTTCTCAGACCGACATCCACACGGCCAGACAGGTAACAGCAGGCAGCAACGGCGCTGTCAGTTGCAAGGATTCAGATCTCGATCGGTATCGATATCGACTAGGGGTGCTGTCACTTTTAATATTTTTTCGCAGCTCCGGTTCGCAGACTAAATGTGCGGAGGGATCGATATCTATTAGGAGGATCTATTGAAATGAATTTGTTAGCAAGCAATGACTGGAAAGATTTGCAGTTCGTATGACTGACTTGAGTTGATAGGAGACGAGCCAGTAAGGTACGGTTGATGAATACGGGATCCGGATCGTGGAACCTCGCGAGCGTGGCATGTTTCCAGAGGAACCAAGGATATGATTATGATCGATCATATTAATATGCAAACAATCGCTGCTTTTGATAACTGGGCCAGTACTTGTCTGCCAACGCGCATAGGTAGAGAGTTTCGAGTTCCGCAAATCGAGTCGGTGCTGAATTCAAACAATATATGTTCAAGGCTCTCGATTGCTTCGAATATGGATTAATTGTGACTACATGTTGTATGTGCAATAGACGTACCTTATCTTCAATATTCAAAATTTGATATCTGACACGTCTCGTGCTCCATGCAATTCCAGGACTTCTCGCTGCTGTAGCGCTTCCAAATACCGTATGCAAAAAACTGCCCAATGTCTTCAACCCTCAGTCACGGCAGCGAATCAGCTATCGAGGGGTGTCATCTTCTTAGCTCCGCGCCGCTATAGCAACAGCAAAATTGCCATATGCACCGCGTTGGACGATGCAAGGTGGCATGAGATGCTATCTTTAGTAGGTCACGGTTGCCTGTCTGCTAGTCTGGTTGGCACAACGCCCTCGAAAGGAGGCCTGTCTGCATGCACTGCGCAAATACACTCGGCGCATGAATACTTCGACTCCGCATGTGTTCTCCTCCCTTGGCTCCCTGTCACAGGACCCTGAAGGGGTATCTGACTTTCCTCGTATATGTGCTACCCCGGATGCCTTGACTGCTTGGTAGAGTAGCAATTGTGCTCAAGTTGCTGTGGCTGCGACTAACCGACCCCGGTTCGTGGTAATTGAGTGCGAGTTGTCTTAGTTCCTAATGTTTATCCATGGGAATGGAAACATATATCCATCTAGTCCGGGTGACGTATTTGCGCAGTGCAATGCCATCAGGGTACTTGGATATGTGTACATAGCGTTAGTATAACCATTACCGCGTGCCGTAGACAGAGGGATTGATTGCCCCCATCCCAGGGACAGTGGTTGAGGGGCGCCTCCATGGGGGGGGGGGATATATCGATATTATAATAGATTGAAGGTGACCCGGGGTCCGGCACGGCGGGGTAGAGTACAAGAGTTCGATGCGCATTGAAGTTGAAGTGGGTGTCGTGATTTAGGATCCAGTATAGATTATGCGAGTTTCTAATATAGGGTCGATGCGAGCTTCCGGTCGATGTTGTCTGGGTACAGGACGGAATGTGTTGGATCACATGCCATGGTACCCCCAGAGAATGTAGTGTAGAGCATGGAAGTGGAGTAGTGGAGGTCATTTCTGAGGATGACGGCTGTCCCTATTTTGGTATCGTTATACACCCCACGCTATTAGTCTCGAGTCAAGATGTCATCTTGTTCTTCTTTGGTTGGGCAGTGCGAGGTAGGAGGTTGACCTCGCCTACGTCTCCAGTCTATGCATATGCATTGTACACGAGTTTCGAATTCTGTTTCGAACTCCGTTGTTGTTTGATCCTTCATCCGTTCCTAATGTCGGCAGTTGGAGGGGTACCCATCATATATAGGAAGCCTTGAGGAATTGATGACAGACAAGCTATATATAAGGCTGTCGGCTCAACCTGTACCTGGAATCAACCTGGTGTTGCAATTCGGCTCCGAATCCGAATAATGGGGGTCGTTTCTATTATGCGCATGCGGCAGAAATACCTTGGATCCGATTCCGTGCCCCGGATTAAAGGTCCTCGGGCCAGTTCCTCCCCCACTCGGGTCCCACAACAAGTGTCGGTTTGTATCGCAGGCCTTACTCGCGTCCAGTCATCGGCGTTGAGTCGGTGTCGATATCCTTATTCCAGGGCAATTGTAAAGCCTTAATCTTAGTCCTGGTCCCCAAGATCTTGACAAGGTTCACTCCTCTCCAGCATCGAATTCAGCCTTGCATTGACATCAATCCAACTTTACCGGAGCATCATACTTCCTCGCCCTTCAACGCTTCATCTTCCTCCTCCATCCTCCCACCCAGCTAACCAACCATTGTTCACCATTTCCTTCTTATTCCGCACCCCATTTTAATTCCCCGTTCGCTTTTCCAGGCGCAGCCCTACTCCCATCGCAGGACTACCTTTGGGATATATATATATATCACACAGGCTATCCAGCCATACCATCAATCCCTATTTTTTATTCAAATCCCTTGACCAGTGCCTCCAAGTCCACCATTCGAATATCTCAAACCCGCCCGCTAGCTCGCGGACCGTTTGCTGTGACATTGCGTTGCGTTGCGTTTCTTTGCATACCCATCCCATCCCATCTGCTTTATCCGCGGCAGGTTCATTCTTTAATATCCTCCTCCAGTTCACTTCCCTCCTCCTCCATTCCCTTTGCAACCGAGGTGCGGTGGTTGGTTAGCTGAGTAGGTTTGCAGGTAGGGAATTAGGTGGTGGTGGCGTTAACGTTAACCTTGACACCGGCTGCGGGTTCCCTTGTCAGATTCGAATACCGAGATCGAGATCGCGGGGTGGGATCGAGTAGATAATCTGGGGGGGTGAGGGTTCGAAGACGTCATTGTGCAAAATAGCCTTGTGCCTGGACGACTGGGGGATGTGTGACATGCTTTAACATTTACGTACGGTGACAGCGCATATATGGAGAAGGAATTGGCTGGGGAAAGGAAGAAACTTGTTTCGGGGGTTTGTTTTTTAGTTCTTTTGTAACGGGAGCACCGAGAGAGGGTGAAATATGGGGGGCTTCACGTACTGTTAGCTTGGGTATGGCTGGGTATGGCTAGAAACGGGCTGCTATGATATTGGGTGGGTTTAATTAGGTTCACTGACATTGGCATTGATAGCTAGGTCAAACAATTAATTGAACGTCAAAGGGTCAAACACAAACAACATCACTGGACCACATATGCACAGACAAAAACAACAACAATTGCAATATTAACGTGACCTCACCGGCATCTCTAAACAACGGATTAATTAATCTAATTCATCGCCCCATCGCGAATCAGAAGACATATCGGTAAATCACCTGAATCAAAATCGAAAATAGATTAAATGCCACTTTACCTACAACGAACAAATGACGATGACGACGATGCATACATGCTTTCCCAGCTACCGACCTACATAGGCGGCGAGACTGACTTACATACTAATTAGTTCATTCATACATACATACATACGATCCGGACAGGGTGACGGTGACCGGCATCCCGAATTCGAGGATAGATTGGGGGACCACCACCATCACACAATCATCATCGTGCAGCAAAGGTATATTAAGATATTGCAAGCCCCACGAAGGAGCCCCATCTATCACAGGGGGGACGACACAACACACCTAACGTCAATGGCTGGGGTGCAGGGGTCGCTGGTCATTCTGAGCAAGGGGGGACTAGTACTTGGAAGCGGGGAAAATAGTCATGCATATGGTCATTGTGCATGGAGAATGACGCGTGTGTGCATGATCCCCCCTGGTCTAGATCACCACATGGTATAACGTGGCGGCGAGGGCGTGGCGGCGAGGGGTTTTCTTGTTGCGGGGAAGGCAATACGTATGTTCAGGGTTGGAATGTTGGGGGGTACTCTAAGATGAGGGTAATGCAAGGTTTGGGACAAAATTATAGCTGTTCAGTATTATCGTTAAAAGATCTGGCTCTGGCTTAGAAAGAAAAGGGAAATAGACCAATAAGATATATATACATATTTTCGATATATTTAAGTATATCGACGTAATTTAATCTATCGATCGATCGATCTATTGCAGATGGGGCGGTAGAGATGATGTAAGAATATTATGGGTCTATAACAGCCTCGCTCTGGTCTATATATTACAATTAATTGATTGGCTGACGTTGCCGGGCGGCTGGTGAGGCGTCGGCATGAGTACAATATGGTAACTTTGTGATTGGACTGCGCATAGGGCTGCGGGTTAAAATATCTAGGTTTACCGGGGATACTAATATAGATATCGATATCGATAACGATATTAATACGAGATAGCACATATGTAGGGTATAATTTAGTCTGGTTAGGTATAATTCAATATACTGATTGGAGTCTGTCCGCATTACATATCTATCCGCTTATCGTAGAGCCTAAGTAATATTCAGGGTATTTAAAATTTAGGTAAACAAATCGGGTTTTGGGGGTAAGTTTTGGGGGTAAGTAGTTTTGGGGGTAAGAAAGTCACATTACCTAGGCATTTGAGCCGCACCAAAACGTGATCCCCCCACACAATATTAGGTAAGTACCATTTTATAGAATTGAACAATATGTATTGGAATATGCCTACCTGCAGCCATAGATGGCTACGTAGTTTAGCTACCCTATTTTTTTTTTCTTTTTTCAAAATATGTTTGGTTAGTCGGCATTACAACACTGGGTAGGGGTGATGGAATTAGACTACCTGCTAGGGCATTATGGTTGGTTCATATACCGATCCTCCACCCATATGTTACTTGTGCTCATTGTGGCTTTGAGACAAAAGTACGGTTTATAAAATCATATTGTTCCTCCCATTGCTCTCGTAGCAAATATCGAACCCAGCCTGAGTTCCCTTGGCAACCTGATCTAATTAATAATTTCAGGCATTTGTCTTCACCCCAGGGGTACAGAATTCCTACCAGGGGTAATCCGACAGCTCTGTTCTCTTAAACACTAATAAGACTGTGAAGCGGTTTTCACACAACCATGGTTCTTGGTTTCTTCTTAACGTCATTAGGTTTCAGTTTATTCAGGACGTTATATGTACCTAAAATACCTCTATGTATTACTCAAGCCACAACGTTTTTGGGAGCTTCAACCAGACTAGGAAATACCCTTATTTTTTACATCAGCAGCCAGAAGACTTTGGGTCCACAATCCCACCAAAGAAATAAAGTTTACTTAGGTATGCTGTATGTATATATAACCTACACTTTTCGTTAACCCCTCAGAAGGCTCCCTTTACCATGGCACCTCCTGTCCCGGCAACACATCTGTCAACACTTCCAGCCTGGTATCCCCAGCACTCGAATGTCTTGCATATAAGAAAACCTTCAAGCCCCTCCATCTGGTACATTTGCGGGACAAGCTCTCCATTGCTTTAAAGGCCATGGCATCCCTCTCATCTCCTCCTTCCCGGGGAGGATATACTTGAACAATGAAAGTCTTGTCTTGGTCATAAACCATCAGTGGTCCTGTGCCTTGCAAACCAACCTGAACCTTGATCAAAAAAGGTCTCTGATTAGGACGCTTTTTCCTACTTTCTGCGAGACCGGCTTTCGCATGATCGCTCACGGAGACGGTTGTAGCCATGTCACGGGTGGTTGAAGCCAAGTTCATGAACACACCAGCATATTTGCCAATGCCAGAAGGAGGGCAGGCTTCGAAGGAAACGACTTTGGAGCGGGAAATGCGTCCGCAGAAGGGGGCATGACTGTGAAGGTCCCGAGATTGACAAGAGACGGAGCAGTACTGAATTACGCCACAGCGCGAGCAGATACCTGCATCGGCGAAAGCTCCAGGACAGTTGGCAGCGGAACAGTCGGACTGTTTGATGGGACGACTGAGGTGTCCTAACATAGCAGGCGAAACTGGTCGAAGGGGGAGTATAAAAGAAGGAGTAAAGTGCACAAGGGCACCTTTACGGAATTTGTTGAATGTGGGTTTATAATCCGCCGGGACTCGACGTGCATTATAGAGGAGCTGGCGTAAAATGAGATGTTGGGCATTGACGGGACAGTCTATTTGACCCACGGTGGTGTCCGTCTCAGCCATGCAGGACTTCACCCAGCGCAGAGTTGGGGACACGCTTTCAACGTCAACAAGTTGGGAAGAGCTGATAACATGCTCTCGTGTTTCATGGTGGAAGAATACAAAAAATATAGGATTCGAGGGATCCCCTGGGCAACCATGGATGGAAATTATCTTGAGAGCAATGCCACCTGTTTGGGCTTCATCCTGCAGAAGGAAAGCGGCGTTCTCAATTCCATTTGGAAACACACCTTCCACGGTATCTGCGAGTGCGAGCAGGGTTCTACCGGCATCTGTGAAGGCATGTTCTCCCACTTCACGATCCACGAAGCCGGGCATATTGTCTTGCATTGCTCTGAATGTCAATGATTCTTTTAGGGTGTAGAACTCTCTAAAAGGCTGAGTCAACCCGGATTTACTGCTGGTGGTGCGAGGGCTAGCATAAAGTAAGACTTAGCCATGGAGCATGAACAAGCTGGAGGAGCATACACCGTTACTTACCTTTTCGTTTTTTTGACGTCATTCTCTTGCTCTGCATGATTTTTACGATCTGGTGTCCAGCCTGGAAGCTCTGGATATGTGACCTGGCCCAATGGGAGCATATTCTTTAGTCTCTGGCAATCCGAGAGCATGAGCTTGACTCGTTTCTCAAGCTCGGAACGAGAGATTGGGGCCCCGGAAGAAGTTCGGGATAGCTTGACATTTGCAGAACGGAGGACCCCGAGGAGGTCCTCATCCGCGAGTGAGCGGACAAAGTCAAGCGTCTGAGCAGGGAGCGGAGGGAATGCCATAGTTCACCATACGGCGTGCATCTGTGTCTATGGTATACTAATGGATACTAGAGAGAGGGTAGCAGAGGTGCGTACTGTGGCTCACCAGGAAAGCGTCAGCCGCATTACCTAAGCACACTCGATTCGAGACTCCATCACGGTAGAGGCAACCAGACTGGATAAGAGGTCTCATTTAGTCCTTCTACGAGAGACCTATCAGCCCCGTCCATATGCTACCCCGATATCGATACTTTATATCAGCTCGACTGGAGAGCTCAACGTGCACCACCCTCACGAGCCTCCACCGATTGGACAATTACCTTCTCGCAGGTTAGGTAGCCTTTTGCTTGCGTATATTGGATTCGAAGCCATTAGGTACGTATATAATATAGTAACAAACTTTCGATTCGCTGCAGGGCCTTCGACCGGAATAGGGACCGGTAACGTGATCAATTGAACGTACGCAAGCATGCTGACGTTGAGCGGTCTAGATATGCCTCCACGCCGTCAACCTCCTGGCCGTCAGAGCTCCCTACGTCCGGACCCTGCTGAGCCTCCGCGGTCTATTCCTCTCTTGAACCCAGCTCTCTACGATGCTCAAGCATCATATGCAAAGCTCCTTACCCTAGCAACGACGAATTCTCAGATCATAGCGAGCCGTTGGCGCAAGAAAAACATTGCTCTTCGGAACAAGTGCCTTACACGTGCATGGGTAGCTACTGTAACCACAGGCGGCGAAGCATCTTTTTCAACCCAGGGTAGCAAGACCTGCGGCCAACCACCTTCAGCCATCGCAACAGCTGCTCCAAAATTCAGCGAGCAGATATTTGCAGCAGCCACTGCAATAGGGGTACCAAAATTCAGCGAGAAGATGTTTGGAGCTGCCAGGAAAGAAAGCCCGCTGACAAAGCTGTCTATGGGAGAGTATTTATATGGAACCGGTATAAACCTTGACAGCCTGGCGCAATCTCCTGCTCCATTGCTCAACTTTTTGCATTCGAGGCTCATGACAGGCCCCGCAGAAATGGGGCGTTGGGACTATATGAATTTTGTGGAGCCAATTCTTGGCCTGTTTGGCATTACAGAAGGGAGCGGCTGGAGCAAGCTTGACATAAATACTTTGGTTGAAGTAGTGATCATCGGCAAGGCACAGACTGATTATGGACTTATCAAAGCCTGGAGCCAGCAGAGCCTGGACCTTTTCGGTGGACTCATTGCAAAAACCGTGATACCTCTCGAGCCACAAGGTAAATATCTATTTCGTTGGCAGAAAGTCATGACAGACTTCTGTCTCAATTGCGTTCTGGATATCCTTGATGCAGAGGCAAGAAAGCTGGACGCATCTAGTCGCCCAGCCAAAAATATTGATAAATCCCAGCTTGCATATCTCATCAAGGATGTTGGGACAATCTCTGCAATTAGTTTTCAGGCAGGACTCTCTACTTCTCGAGCTTACATGGCCAAGGTGAAACTTTATGCCCCTCCGATCAAATTTAACTTTGATCATGCTTACCATCTTGCGACTACGATGCTTCGGGAAGCACAAGATATTGTCGATCTTCTTCGCACCGAACCTTCTTACCTTCTCGACGAAACATCCAAATTCCTCGAGCATCGCGCAGAGCATATCACGGACCTCCACGGCCGCAAAGGCAATCCGTACTCTGCTGAGAGCGTTGGAGATGCGGTGAAGAAGATTATTCATAATAGCTACTCTCGGCTTCTCATTTGGAATGAGATAGTCTTACTATTTGAGGATGCCAACGAAATCATGATCGACAGCCAGGGTGGAGCAAATGAAACACTTGACGAAATAATTACCGGTATAGAAGGTCTATTAATCATACTGGAGGGTTTTCTGGATACTGCCTTGAAGTTGCATGTTGGGGCAGGACCCCAACTACGTCAGTACTTTCATCGGGTTCAGACTACATCTTTCACAGGAAAGATGGCCTTCATGTGTCTCGCTGACCCAGCCAGCGTATATCAAAAGGACCCAATTGCAGGGATCGTCATGTGCTCGACTGTGAGTCAGTCGTGGGAGAATGAGGTCTTTCATCTTCGCCAAATCTCGGATGAGGTAGAGAGGGAGCTTTTCGAAAGGCCTAATCTGAAGGGTACTGTACATCCATGGGTCATGGATAATCTCGGTGTGGCGGCGAGTGTGTACGAATTGATGGATGAACTCAAAGTCTATATTCCGGTGTCCGGCATGGGTACCCTAGGTCTGGAGCACTCTACCGACGCAATCTCACGTACTATCAATGAATTTGCAGGTATCATGCCGGAGATTAATCTTACCCCTTCATTAGCCGGAACGGACGATGGATGGCAAGTTCTACAAAAGGTAGAGACTTTACCTGGGGGGCTGGAGGCGTTTTGGAAGGTTGTAGACAGGGAGGTCGCAAAGCTATCGGAGGGCGGAAAAACGTTAGCCGACTGGGCTGGGGCAAGTAAAGGCAGGCTAGCAAAGAAACGCAAAGGAAAATGGAATTGGCAGGGTCAGGTTTGGTTTGCGGAGGGTGCTAGTGACGAAGACAATGAGGATGGACTACTAGATACAACTGCACTACCAGAGCTGATTCCAGTTGTGCCATATGACGATACTCTTGGATACGGCGAGGTATATTTTTCGCTATCCAACATAATCTGAAGAACCTCATATGTGGGTGCTAAAACATTATCTTTACTTAGGATCCTTGGCTCGTCACGGATGATCCTGCCTCACCTACGCCGGCACGCAGACATCCTCCATGTCGCCCCGCTGCTGACCACGAGCCTGCCCGCCCTTTCGGGGTGAACGCTGAAGGTTCCACTGGTGCCATCCAAGAGCCCGCTCAACCACCGACCCCCCAAAAGGTAAAAACACGTAGCACAGCAGAAGAAGATGCTAGCGACAATATGGCACCCCCAGTGCCGCCATCTCCAAAGCCAGGACCAATTTTCGTATCACGCCGAGCCCACCAACTGCTTGTTACCCTTGCCTCCGGGTCCGCACCTATTGCATGGAAAGACTTTATATATTTGATGACTCATTTGGGATTTAGCTGCATTCCCGTCGGGGGGTCTGCTTTCCGCTTCACGCCTGAGAGGGTCGATGTAAATGAGAGCATCAGTTTTCATAGGCCACATCCAGAATCGGAGTGGAGTAAGATTCAAAGCAGCTGGGTCTGGAGCCGACTGAGGAGGAGTTATGGATGGGATGTGGAGAGATTTGCAGTGAATGAAAAATCGGCGGGGGAAGGTGTGGCGGAGGGTATCTTGCAAATGGAGATCTGAAAGTAGGCTTGATACTTGGTAGGTAACCTGCATCTATGGGTGGGGGAGTTAATTTTAAGTTCGTGCTAGAGGAGCACGGCTGACTAGATGAACAAAAGTTATAGTCTGATTTATACTGATATCTGGGCATTGAATTACCCCTAAATAGTGCCATTTAAATAAAATAAACTCAAGAAAACAAAAGTTGCTCTTCACATTTATCCGGTCATCTAATTTTCCATGGCCTTGGGGAATTCGGGATGCATCTGTGATTCTAGTCAGTTACAAAAGAACCCTGTGATAACCAATAGCTATATATAGTTAAAACTAATTCCGTTCTCACAAATACGGAGAAAAGCCTGGCAGTGCTACTTACTACCTATGACCAAATTCAAACTGCGCTGGTAGATATATGCACATGTAATATCAGTTCAGTGTAGGATAAGAAACTAACCGGAACCTGTGACTTAAAACCACGGCTTTTGTCGAATACACTGATGGTTAGTCTAAGTAATCATGTTGGAAAGGCTTGGTGGTCATTATGCGCAGTAATAGTTACCCTGAATTATATCTTCTTTTTCTCGTTTTATTTATACTCCCGATTTTAGTTATATATACTATACTAGTGCAGCTCCAGCTCTCACAATTCAACCCATATCTTTTTACTCATTTTTTTGATACTATCTCTCGTTATTGGCCATAATTGACAAACCCGCCCTCACAACAAGTACCCTCAATATCATGTTTTTCAAGTTCTGCGGCACTCGCATAAGTAAGGTCTAGGTTTCATTGTAGGTAAAAAATGTTGACCTACGAGACTTGTCTAGAGAGTTACCCTCAACTTAGTCTCCATGTCCTCACCCTGCAACGGTTAGTCACTTAGGTCCCGCTGCTTATCTGATCCTCTAATGAACCAAAGTCTTACGGATACCAATTGCGAAACACTTTGATAGCAAAAGAATAATCTCAAAACGGTCCGTCGAAATTTGGGCATATGTATGGGAATCTGATAACAATTACTTAACACCTTGTCGGTGACTAAAGTTCAGGATAACCCGTGCTCTATTTCAATAATTACGCTTTGTAATTACTCCTATATAGATCACTCTTGAAAGTAATATCTACCATGGGAGTTCCCTGGTTTTGAGAAGCATCAACTTGCTTTCTGCTGTTACACTATACTAAGTAAAAGCTATCTGTCTTATCACCCTATAGAGTACTAGTTGGCAGCTATGTAACCAAACTGAGAGATTTGAGATCAAAACCGCACATATATGACTGGGGATAAAAATAAAGATCAAGTAACGCACGGTAATTGAAGACATAGCAACAAGCATCACAAGCCATCAGAAATTCACCATAAAACACAGCGCCAACTGCGACCCAGTGAGTAAAAAACCGACGATCACTCGCTAAACCACAAATAACCCAAATACAAATTAAATCACCGCAACTATATAGCCATCCATTCCATGTCAATTTTCCCATAAATGCCCCCATAAATACCTATATATCCCCTCCCTTCCTCAATCAAACTCCCTATCTAACCCTAGCCACTCTAAAATCCACTCCCTCACTATTCTCACCCACCACCACTCCTGACAATAGCATACACCATCCTCACACCACCCCGCCGTCCTCGGCCTCCTATCCGCCAGCCAATCCCTCACAACGACCGTATTTGGCTTGGCCCATTGTTGCTTTATCTCCTCCGTCTCCGCTACAATTGCCCACTGCTGAAGTAAGCTCCCAAGAAGCAGGAGGAACATTAGGACCCATATCACCGCCCGGAGCCATGCGTGTGGCGAAGAGCATTTTTTATGCGGGCTGATATAACTGTAAACCAGGTATCTACGGCTCTTGGTATCGGTGGATGCAAAATATTTGCTGAGATCCACTTCCGAGGGGGCAAGAAGATCCGAAGCCTCAAAGCCTGCTGCATCACCTTCACCACCACTCACCACCTCCTCCACCGGCGTGCCTGGCAAGCTCGGCGTAGCCCCTCCCCTAATCCATATCCCCCCTTGCCGAACCGCCGGCCGCCCCGCAATCTCCCACTCAGGCTCATAAATCTCCCAGTCCTCCATCCCCGATTCTTTCGCCTTCCTTTCCCACCACGATAGGAGGAAGGGGACCTTCCAGATAGTGAACCTCATCAGCTCTAAAATCGGCCAAAACATAAACTCCCACACCGTGATATTCTCATACGGCGTCGCTGGCCACAGTTTTGGGTCCAGTCTCTCTAACTCCTCTGGCGTGAGATCCTTAAGTGCCCTAACTATCGCATCCCTTTGCACGCCTTTTAGATCAAGTTTCCTCCTTGGTTTATCACCTCGAACTAGGGATAAGGTCTCCTTCTGCTGTGTGGTCGTATCCTGGAGCTCATTTGTTGTACTCCGGAGCTGAGTGTTGGTATTCAGCTGTTCTGTAATAGTCATCTGCTGCCTCGTTATTGTACTTTGCAGGTGTCTGGTGTTCCCCCTCAGCTCAGTAATCAGCTGATTTATATCCGTGACTTGTCGTATAAGTTCTGCGTTCTCCTCCTTCAGCCCCTTCAATTCCGCTTGGGTCTCCTTCAATCCCATTTGTGCCTCCTTCAATTCTGTTTGGGTCTTCTCTAATCCCGTTTGGGTCTCCTTCAATCCCATTTGTGCCTCATTCAATTCTGTTTGGGTCTTCTCTAATCCCGTTTGGGTCTCCTTCAATCCCATTTGTGCCTCATCCAATTCTGTTTGGGTCTTCTCTAATCTCGTTTGGGCCTCATTCAATTCCATTTGGGCCTTCTTCAATCCCGTTTGGGTCTCCTCCAATTCTGCCTGGGTTTCATCCAGTTCCGTTTGGACCTCTCTTAATTCCGTTTGGGTCTCCTCCAATTCCGTTTGGGTCTCCTTCAATTCCGTTTGGGCATTAGACAGTTCGTTTCCAGTATCCGTAAGTTTCTTTTGGGTATCAGCAAGTTTCACCGAATACTCTGCCAAATCCTTGTTGAGCTTCTTGGTGGCTATATCTTTGGCGCTAAGCTCATATCCAAGTTTAGAAATCTTCCCCTGACTCCCCATATCGGTAATTACCCAATTATCGATATCCTTCTTGAGGCCAGAGATCTCCTGGTCCTTCGCCTTTAGCCGGTTAGCTACTACCATTCTTTGCTTCTCTTGTAGCTGCTCTGTCAACTTCTGAACTACCAACTCCAGCTCCTTGACTTCCGCTTTGGACATATCTAGGGAGTCGAGAGTCGAGTCGAGCTCCTCGGACAACAATTTCGTGGATATCTCAAGTAGTGTCTGACCCGCGTTCAACTCCTCCTCCAGCTTCTTCCACCCTCTTTGAAGCTCTTCTTTCTCCTTGTCAAAGCTTTCCCTCAGATGCATCTTCGCCTCATCACTTGATTTCACCAAATAATGCACCTTAGTCGAAGAAATCAGCAGTTCTCCCATTAGCTTCTCTAACTCTGCATTCTTCATTACTACCTCCTTCTCCAACTGCTCCACTATCACCCTACTCGCTTCCAGCTCCTTCAGCCTCTCCTCAGACTCCGCAGCTGCCTTCTTCTCAACTTCAATCTTGTCCGCTAACTCCTTCTTCACGACCATTACCATCTGCCGTGACGCCTCCAAATCCTTCTTCGCCTTCTCCGCTCTCGCTTTCTCTCCATCCAACTGCTTCAGCTCATCCTCAAGTCCCTTTCTCCTCTCCTCCGCTTTCCTTACTTTCTCCTCTTCCTCTCGAAGTTCCTTCCTTAACTTTTCCCCTACACGCACCATATTGTCTTTCTCTGCTTCTAGCTCCTTGTTGAGCTTCTCAAGAGCCGCCTTCGCACCCTCGAGTTCCTTCACCCGCTCATCAGCCTTAAGCCCCTCTTTCCTTTCCTTCTGTATCTCCTCATCTAACGACTTAGCTTTCTTCTCCGCTTCCGCAGTTTTATCAGCAATTTCCTTCTTCAGTCCCTCTAAGTCCTTCTCCAAAACAATATTCTTCTCCTTCAGCTCCCTCACCAGTTCCCACTGCTTCTTCTTATTCTTCCTCCCTTTATTCTTGTCATCCAAGTCTTTGATCTTTGCCCCCTCATCATTCCCCACCTTCACCGACTCCTCAAGATACTTAACCTTCTTCTGTAACTCCCCAACCTCATCTTTATGCAACACAACAACCTTCTCAACCTTTCCCTTCAACCCCTCAGTAATCCCCATTAATTCCAACCCCTTCCTCTCCTCCTCCTCCTTCTCCTCCTTCTCCTCCTCCTCCTCCTCCTCCTCCTCCTCATACCCCTCCTCCT
>Ga0307511_10000844_pt1 | contig 32631 bp, 25 predicted proteins | sample 13_EM_MG_FD_200266 | JGI IMG/M metagenome (GOLD analysis project Ga0307511, IMG submission 200266) | Populus trichocarpa ectomycorrhiza microbial communities from riparian zone in the Pacific Northwest, United States - 13_EM | ecosystem: Host-associated > Plants > Roots > Unclassified | place... | reverse complement strand
GATCTCACCCCCCGAGGGGACACGACGTGAACAGTTTTCTGAAGACCGCCGCCAAGGCCGTGTTAGCCGTCACGCTGTCGGTCACCGTCATCGGCGCCGTTCCGCTGGCCGAGGCGGCCGCGGCCCCGGCCGTCGTCGCCGCGCCCATGTCGGCCGGCGACGGCACCGCCGCCGGGGCCGTCGCCTGGTACCAGGCCCACAACGGCAGCACCGCCTACCAGGGCTACTGCGAGAAGGCGGCCGAGAACGCCTACGGCACCACCGGCGTCTGGGCCTCGGCCAACGCCCACTGGAACGGCGCGTCCCCCAAGCACGCGGGCGACCACAACCCGCCGCTGGGCGCGTTCGTGTACTGGAACATCAGCGCCTACGGCCACGTCGGCATCTCCGACGGCGCGGGCGGCTTCTGGGCCTCCAGCGTCAACGGCAGGATCGGCCACGTCACCAAGGCCATGGGCGGCTACAACTACTTCAACAACTACCGCGGCTGGACCCCTGCGGCCCGCCCGCACCAGTGAGCCCGTGGGACCCGGTCCCACTTCTCGGGGACCGCTGAGCCCCCCGCACGGGGTCCCCACCCAATAGGAAGGGGCCTTTCCTGGCGTTCAACGCCAGGAAAGGCCCCTTCCGCTCATCTGCGCGATCAGTCGTCGCCGTTGCTGCCCGGCGTGGTCTTGGCCACCTGCATCAGGAACTCGATGTTGGTACGGCTCTTGCGCAGCCGGTCCAGCAGCAGGTCGATGGCCTGCTGGCTGTCCAGGGCGTGCAGCACGCGGCGCAGCTTGTGCATCACGGCCAGCTCGTCCGGCGGGAGCAGCAGCTCCTCCTTGCGGGTGCCGGACGGGTCGACGTCGACGGCGGGGAAGACCCGCTTGTCGGCGATGCGCCGGTCCAGCTTGAGCTCGGCGTTGCCGGTGCCCTTGAACTCCTCGAAGATGACCGTGTCCATGGTCGACCCGGTCTCCACCAGCGCGGTCGCGAAGATGGTCAGCGAGCCGCCACCCTCGATGTTGCGCGCGGCGCCGAGGAAGCGCTTGGGCGGGTAGAGCGCGGTCGAGTCGACACCACCGGACAGGATGCGGCCCGAGGCCGGCGCGGCCAGGTTGTACGCGCGGCCGAGACGGGTGATCGAGTCCAGCAGCACGACCACGTCGTGCCCCATCTCCACCAGGCGCTTGGCCCGCTCGATGGACAGCTCGGCCACGGAGGTGTGGTCGCCCGGCGGGCGGTCGAAGGTGGAGGCGATGACCTCGCCCTTCACCGACCGCTGCATGTCGGTGACCTCTTCCGGACGCTCGTCCACGAGCACCACCATCAGGTGGCATTCCGGGTTGTTGGTGGTGATCGCGTTGGCGATCGACTGGAGCACCGAGGTCTTGCCGGCCTTGGGCGGGGACACGATCAGCGCGCGCTGGCCCTTGCCGACCGGCATCACCAGGTCGATGACGCGGGTGGTGAGGATGTGCGGCTCGGTCTCCAGGCGCAGGCGCTCGTTCGGGTAGAGCGGCGTGAGCTTGGTGAACTCCGGCCGGTTGCGCACCTGGTCGGGCTCGAGGCCGTTGATGGTGTCCACCCGGACCAGCGGGTTGAACTTCTGGCGCTGCTGCTCGCCCTCGCGGGGCTGGCGGACCGCGCCGGTGATGTTGTCGCCGCGGCGCAGGCCGTGCTTGCGCACCAGCGACAGCGACACGTAGACGTCGTTCGGGCCGGCCAGGTAGCCGGAGGTGCGCACGAAGGCGTAGTTCTCCAGCACGTCCAGGATGCCGGCGACGGGCAGCAGCACGTCGTCGTCGCGGACCTCGGTGTCGCCACCGCCGCCGCCCTGACCGCGCTCGACGCCGTCGCGGCCGCGCCGGCGGTCGCGGAACCGACGCCCGCGGCGGCCGCCGCGCTCGTCGTCGTCGTCCTGCTGGCGGTTGTCGGGCCGGTTGTTCTGCTGGCGGTCGCCCCGGTCACCGCGGTCATTGCGGTCGTTGCGGTCGCGCTGGCGGTCGCCGCGGTCGCGCTGCTCGTTGCGGTCGCCCTGCTGGCGCTCGCCCCGGTCACGCTGCTCGCCGCGGTCGCTCTGCTGGCGGTCCTGGCGGTCCGGCCGCTCCTGGCGCTCGCCCTGCTGGGGGGCGGACTGCTGCTGGTCGGCCCGCTGCTGGTCGGCGCTGTCGGGGGCGCCGGCCGGACGGCCGGCGGCGCGACGGCGCCGGTTGTTGCGGCGGCCGCCCTCCTCGTCGCTCTGACGGGGCGCGGGCGCGGTCTCCGCCGTTGCCTCGGCGACGGGGGCAGGCGCGGGCGCCTCGACGGGAGGGGCCTCGGCCTTGGCCTCGGCGGCCTTCTCCTTCTTGCCGTCGGTGGCGCGGGCAGGCTTCTCAGCGGTGCGGCGGGCCGGCTTGGACGCGGTCACACCGGTCAGCGGCAGCTCGGCGGTCTCACCGCGGCCGCCGGAGGACCCCTGGCGCTCCTTGATCGCGGCGATCAGGTCGCCCTTGCGCATGCCCGCGGTGCCGCTGATGTTGAGTTGGCTGGCGAGCTCGCGCAGTTCCGCGAGCACCATGCCGGACAGTCCTGCGCGGCGCTTCGTGGTGGTCAGCGGGGTCTCCTTGGATTCGGTACGGGGGGCAGGAGCCGAGTCCTGCTGGGAACCCGGCGCGGCGGACACCGCGTCGCTGCCCAAGAGATCGGTGTTGCTCACACATGTCCTTCCTGACCGGTCCGAGCCTCCTACTTGGACCAGCTGCGCCGTCCCGAAAGCTGAACGGCGCGGTCGCCCGTGAGCGGGCGGAAAGCCGCGAACACGGGACTTGTCGGTCACCACAGCGGCCGGGTATCCCGCCAGACGTCGTCGACAGACGTTCCGATCGGGAGATGCGTACCGGGACGAGTGCCCGGGCACGACACCGGCGCCCGTGCGCTCGGTGACTGATCTACCCTGAGGGTAGACGGCAGGCCGGCATGGTGCAACAACCGGTCCCCGGCGTGGCGCAATCGTGCCGACACCCGCGACCAGGACTTTGTGGCAAAATCAACCGATCGGCCGAACCTGTACGCCGTCCCGGTCGATTTTCAGCCGGCGGGCCTCGAACCCGGCCAGGTCCACCTCGGCCGGCACCGCTTGATCGTCTCTGACCAGCGTGAACACCGTGGGACCGGCGCCCGACACGGTGGCCGGGAGGCCGGCCGCGCGCAGCGCCTCGACAACACGGATCGTGTTCGGCCAGGCCGGTTCGCGATACCCCTGGTGCAGTCGATCCTCCGTGGCGGGCAAAAGAAGTTCGGGCGCGACGGTCACGGCGTGCACCGCCAACGCTGCCCGTCCGGCCGCGAACGCCGCGTCAACGTGCGGAACCTGGGCCGGCAGCAGGCCGCGCGTGGTCTTCGTCGACGACTCCGTGGCCGGAATGAACACCATGGCCCCCAGGTCGGGGTGGGGTTCGAGGCGAACGGCCCGGAAGCACTGCCCCTTCTCCCCCTCGGCCCAGGCCAGCACCAGGCCGCCGAGCAGGCTGGCCGCCGCGTTGTCGGCGTGCCCCTCGAACTCCGCAGCCAGCTGCAACGCCCGGTCATCCAACGTCCTTCCGGCCAGCGCGTAGCCGGCCGCCACGCCCGCGACCACCGCGGCGGCCGACGAGCCGAGGCCGCGGGAGTGTGGGATCGTGTTGCGGCATCGGACAATCAGGCCATCCGGCCCGCCGTCGACGGCCCGGATCGCCCGCACCAGCAGGTGATCCTCGTCGAGCGGCACCTGGCCGGCGCCCTCGCCCTCGACGTGCACTCGCAGCCCGGAATCCGCCGCCTCGACGGTGACCTCGTCGTACAGGCCGAGCGCGAGGCCCAGGGCGTCGAAGCCGGAGCCGAGATTGGCGGTGGAAGCCGGAACCCGGACGTGAACCGCCCTCACACCAGCTCCAGGGCGTGCGCCACCGCGCCGGGGGCCACCGGCAGCACCTCGAACTCCGGCATGTCCCTCAGCGCGGTGTCCGGGTCCTTCAGCCCGTGACCGGTCACGGTGCACACCACCGTGGAACCCTTGGGCAGCCGGCCATCCGCGGCCGTCAGCAGCAGCCCGGCGACGCTGGCCGCGGAGGCGGGCTCCACGAACACGCCCTCGCGCGAGGCCAGCAACCGGTATGCGGCAAGGATCTGATCGTCGGTGACAGCGTCGATCAGGCCGTCCGACTCGTTACGCGCGGCCACGGCGCCGTCCCAGGACGCGGGGTCGCCGATGCGGATCGCGGTGGCGATGGTCTCCGGGTGGCGCACCGGCCTGCCCTGCACGAGCGGCGCCGCGCCGGCCGCCTGGAAGCCGAACATCCTTGGCACGGCGGCAATCACGCCGTCCTTCGCGTACTCGGTGTAACCCTTCCAGTACGCGGTGATGTTGCCGGCGTTGCCGACCGGCAGCAGGTGCACGTCCGGCGCCTGGCCGAGCACGTCGCACACCTCGAAGGCGGCCGTCTTCTGGCCGTCGATGCGGATCGGGTTCACCGAGTTCACCAGGGTGATCGGGAACTCCGCGGCGGTCTTCTGGGCCAGCTCCAGGCAGTCGTCGAAGTTGCCGTCCACCTGGAGGATGCGGCAGCCGTGCATGACCGCCTGGGCCAGCTTGCCCAGCGCGATCTTGCCGCTGGGCACCAGCACCGCGCAGGTGAGCCCGGCCTTGGCGGCGTAGGCCGCGGCCGAGGCCGACGTGTTGCCGGTGGAGGCGCAGATGACCGCCTTCGAGCCCTGCGACACGGCCAGGCTGATCGCCGCCGTCATGCCGCGGTCCTTGAACGAGCCGGTCGGGTTCGCGCCCTCCACCTTCAGCAAGACGCGGCTGCCGGTCAGCTCGGACAGGTGCCCGGCCTCGACCAGCGGCGTGCCGCCCTCGTGCAGGGTGACGATCTCGGCGTCGGCCGGCAGCGGGATCCGGTCCCGGTACGCGGCGATGATCCCCGGCCATCCCGGTCTGACAGCAGTGATCATGACTCTTCCCCTTCGACCCGCATCACGCTGACGACCTCACGGACCACCGGCAGTCCGGCGATCTTGTCCACAGTGCCGCGCAGCGCCGCGTCGGACGCGGCGTGCGTGACCACGACCAGGCTCGCGTCCACCGGGCGGCCCTCCTGGCGCACCACGGCGATGCTCACGTCGTGCTCGGCGAACACCGCCGCGACCTGGGACAGCACGCCCGGGCGGTCGGCCACGTCCAGGCTGATGTGGTAGCGGGTGCTGGCCTGGCCCATCGGCCGGACCGGCAGCTCCGCGTACGCCGACTCACGCGGCCCCCGGCCGCCGGCGACCAGGTTTCGGGCCACCGCGACCAGGTCGCCCAGCACCGCGCTGGCCGTCGGCGCGCCGCCCGCGCCCTGGCCGTAGAACATCAGCTGGCCGGCTGCGTCGGCCTCGACGAACACCGCGTTGAACGCGCCGCCGACCGAGGCCAGCGGGTGGCTGTTGGGGATCATCGCCGGATGCACGCGGACGGCGACCGACTCGACACCGTCGGCGTCGGCGACCCGCTCGCAGATGGCCAGCAGCTTCACCGTGCGGCCCAGTCCCCGGGCGGCCGCGATGTCGGCGGACGTGACCGCGGAGATGCCCTCGCGGTGCACGTCCCCGGCGGTGACCCGGGTGTGGAAGGCCAGCGAGGCCAGGATCGCCGCCTTGGACGCGGCGTCGAAGCCGTCCACGTCCGCGGTCGGGTCCGCCTCCGCGTAGCCGAGGCGGCTGGCCTCCTCCAGCGTCTCGGCGTAGCCGGCGCCGGTGGCCGACATCGCCGACAGGATGTAGTTGGTGGTGCCGTTGACGATGCCCATCACGCGGGTGATCCGGTCCCCGGCAAGGGATTCCCGCAGCGGGCGCAGCAGCGGGATGGCCCCGGCGACGGCCGCCTCGAAGTAGATGTCCGCGCCGGAGGCGTCGGCCGCCGCGTACAGCTCGGGGCCGTGCTCGGCCAGCAGCGCCTTGTTCGCGGTGACCACGGACTTACCGGCGCGCAACGCCTTCAGCAGCAGCGAGCGCACCGGCTCGATGCCGCCGACCACCTCGACGACCACGTCCACATCGGACTCGACCAGCGAGTCGGCGTCAGTGGTGAGCAGCTCGGCCGGCACCTCGCGGTGCTTGTTGGGCCGGCGCACCGCGATGCCGGTCAGCTCGACACGCGCCCCGATCCTGGCCGCGAAGTCCTCCGCCTGGTCGGTGAGCAGCCGCGCCACCTGGGTGCCGACGGTGCCGCAGCCGAGCATCGCGACCTTGATGGGTTTCACGACTATGCCTCCAGGCGGAACAGGTCGTCCTCGGTCTCCCTGCGCAGCAACAGCCGGCTCTGCCCGTCCTTGACGGCGACGACCGCCGGACGGGGCAGCCGGTTGTAGCCGTTGGCCATGGCGTAGCAGTAGGCGCCGGTCGCGGCCAGCGCGAGCAGGTCGCCGGGCGCGATGTCGCCGGGCAGCCAGCAGTCGCGCACCACCACGTCGCCGGACTCGCAGTGCTTGCCCACCACGCGCGACAGCGTCGCCGTCACGTCCTCGTCGACGCGGCGGGACACCAGCCGGCAGTCGTAGGCGGCGTCGTACAGGGCGGTGCGGATGTTGTCGCTCATGCCGCCGTCGACGCTGACGTAGCGGCGGCCGGCGCCGCCGCCGAGCACGACGTCCTTGGTGGTGCCGACCTCGTACACGGTGACGGTGCCGGGGCCGGCGATGGCGCGACCCGGCTCAACGGCCACCCGCGGCACCGGCAGGCCCTCGTTGTCACACTCCTTGCGCACGATCTGGCGCAGCTGCTCGGCCAGCTGCCCGACCGGCGGCGGGTCGTCGTCGGCCATGTAGGCGATGCCGAGGCCACCACCAAGGTCCACAGTGGACAGATCGGCCAGCGCGTCGTCGCCGTGTTCCTTGTGCAGCTGGGAAAGCAGCCCGATCACCCGGTGCGCGGCGATCTCGAAGCCGTCGGCGTCGTAGATCTGCGAGCCGATGTGGCTGTGCAGGCCGACCAGCGTGAGCCCCTCGGCCTTGAGCACCCGGCGGGCCGCCTCCGCGGCGTCCCCGCCGGCCAGCGAGAAGCCGAACTTCTGGTCCTCGTGCGCGGTGGCGATGAACTCGTGGGTGTGGGCCTCGACGCCGACCGTCACGCGGATCAGCACCGCCTGCCGCACGCCGCGGCTGCGGGCGATCTCGTCCAGCCGGGCGATCTCCAGGAACGAGTCCAGCACCACCACGCCGACGCCGGCGTCGACCGCCATGGCCAGCTCGGCGACGGACTTGTTGTTGCCGTGCAAGGCGATCCGCGCCGGCGGGAACTCCGCGCGCAGGGCGATGGCCAGCTCGCCGCCGCTGCACACGTCCAGCCCGAGGCCCTCCTGCGCGACCCAGCGGGCGATCTCCACCGACAGGAAGGCCTTGGAGGCGTAGTGCACCAGCGCCGGGTCGCCGAACGCCTCGGCGTGCGTGCGGCAGCGGGTGCGGAAGTCGTCCTCGTCGACCACGAACAGCGGCGTGCCGTACTGCTCGGCCAGCTCCCGCACGTCCACGCCGGCGAACTCGACCACGCCGTCCTCGCGGCGGCCGGTGTTCAGCGGCCACACGTTGGCCGGCAACGTGTCCAGCTCGTCCGAAGTGGACGGTCGGGGTCCTGCGGTGTTCGCCGGCACGAGCACGTCGGCGTGACGTGGGCCGGCGGGGTGTGCGCGCATCGCGGTCTACATCCGTTCCGGGGCGGAGACACCCAGCAGGGCAAGGCCGTTGCGCAGCACCTGCTGCGTGGCGCGGTAGAGGTGCAGCCGCGGCACGGCCAGCGGCGACACCTCCTCGTCGCCCTTGGGCAGCACCTTGGCCCCGTCGGTGTCGTAGTACTTGTGGAAGGCGCCGGCCAGCTCCTCCAGGTACCGCGCCACCCGGTGGGGCTCGCGCAGCTCGGCGGCGGTGGCGACGACCTTGGGGAACTCCCCGAGGGTGCGGATCAGCGCGCCCTCCTTGTCCATGGTCAGCAGGCCCAGGTCGGCGTCGGCGACGTCGCCCGGGTCGATGCCCAGCTCGGCCGCGTTGCGCAGCACGTTGGTGGCCCGGGCGTGGGCGTACTGGACGTAGTACACCGGGTTCTCGGCGGTGGTCTTGCGCAGCACGTCGAGGTCGATGTCCACGGCGGAGTCCACAGAGGACCGGGTCAGCGAGTACCGGGCCGCGTCCACGCCGACCGCGTCGACCAGGTCCTCCAGCGTGATCACCGTGCCGGCCCGCTTGCTCATCCGCACCGGCTTGCCGTCCGCGACCAGGTTCACCAGCTGGCCGATCAGCACCTCGACCGTGTTCGGGTCGTCGCCCAGCGCCGCCGCGGCCGCCTTGAGCCGGCCGATGTAGCCGTGGTGGTCCGCGCCGAGCATGTAGATGCACAGGTCGAAGCCGCGGTCCCGCTTGTCCTTGAAGTACGCGATGTCACCGGCGATGTAGGCCGGCGCGCCGTCGCTCTTGATGACGACCCGGTCCTTGTCGTCGCCGAAGTCCTTGGACCGGATCCACCAGGCGCCGTCTTCCTCGTACAGGTCGCCGGAGGCCTTGAGCTGCGCCACGGCCCGGTCCACGGCCCCGGACTCGTGCAGCGAGTTCTCGTGGAAGTAGACGTCGAAGTCGGTGCCGAAGTCGTGCAGGCTCTGCTTGATCTCGGTGAACATCAGGTTCACGCCGACCTGCCGGAACGTCTCGTCCCGCTCGGCGTCGGGCAGCGACAGCGCGCTCGGCTCCCGCTTGATCACCTCGGCCGCGATGTCGGCGATGTAGCCGCCGCCGTAGCCGTCGGCCGGGGCCGGCTCGCCCTTGGCCGCGGCGACCAGCGAGCGGACGAACCGGTCGATCTGCGCGCCGGCGTCGTTGAAGTAGTACTCCCGGGTCACCGCGGCGCCCTCGGCCTCCAGGACCCGGCCCAGGGCGTCGCCGACCGCGGCCCACCGGGTGCCGCCCAGGTGCACCGGGCCGGTCGGGTTGGCCGAGACGAACTCGAGGTTGATCTTCTTGCCGGCCAGCAGCTCGTTGTGGCCGTAGGCCGCGCCGGCGGCCAGCGCCTCGCGCACGATCGCGCCCTGGGCGTCGGCGTCCAGCCGCAGGTTGAGGAAGCCCGGCCCGGCGACGTCCACGGCGGCCACGCCGTCCTGCTTGGTCAGGGCCTCGGCCAGCCAGCCGGCGAAGTCCCGCGGGTTCACCCCGAGCTTCTTGGACACCTGCAGGGCCAGGTTGGTGGCGTAGTCGCCGTGCTCCGGGTTGCGGGGTCGCTCCACCGTCACCTCGGCCGGAAGCACGCCGGTGTCGAGGCCTCGGGAGGTGAGGACGTCGACGGCGGCGGAACGGACAAGATCGGCGAGAGCGGCTGGAGTCACCCAGGCAGTCTAGGAGAGCGTATTCGCAGCTCGCGATGGGGTTATTCACAGACCGAGGGGTGGAACGGCCCAGGTCGCGAAGCCGTGGCCGGGTCGGGGTCTGACGGAATTCTCATGCTCGGTCCCTACACTTGCCGCCGAAGGTCTGGACCGGTGTGGTCCAGCTCACGATGTTTAGGGCGGGGAGATGGCCGGCGGGAAGAAGAAGGGCGGCGGCGGCAAGAAGAACAGCGCCGTCAACGCGGCACGCGGACAGGTGGTGGGCGGCAAGGGCAAGCCCTGGGGCACCATCATCGCCGTCGTCGTCGTGCTGGGGCTGGCCATCGGCGTGTTCGGGTACGCCTATGCGCAGATCAGTGCCAAGAACGCGGCCCAGGCCGCGCTGGCGCAGTGGCAGCCCAGCGACAGCAACAAGGACCCGTCCACCAAGATCCAGGGTGTCGTGATCAAGGACTACAAGTCCGGCCAGCACGTGCAGCCCACCCAGCGGGTGGCCTACGACCAGTCGCCGCCCTTCGGCGGCCCGCACGACGGCTTCTGGGCCGACTGCGACGGCATCGTCTACCAGAACGCGGTGCGCAACGAGAACATGGTGCACGCCCTGGAGCACGGCACCGTGTGGATCGCCTACAACCCCGACAAGATCAAGGGCGACGCCCTCAACACGCTCAAGCTCAAGGTCACCGGCAAGCAGTTCATGATGCTGTCGCCGTACCCGGGCCTGGACAAGGCGGTCTCGCTGCAGTCGTGGGGCCACCAGCTCAAGGTGGACAGCGCCACCGACCCCCGCATCGACGAGTTCATCTCCGCGCTGCGCACCAACCAGTACGAGTACCCCGAGGTCGGCGCCACCTGTGACGCCCTGGGCCCGGGCCAGTTCGACCCGCAGAACCCGCCGCCGTTCGACCCGTCCAAGCCGGGCCCGGACGCGGTGCCGATGGCCGGCACCGGCGCGCAGGCGGCCACCAACGAGCAGCAGCCGGCCGGCATGCCCACCTCCGGCTCGGGCGCGCCCAGCTCGACCGCCCCGACCAGCCCGTCCAAGTGATGACCGAGACCGACGAACTCGACGAGGTCGCGGAGGAGGAGCTGCCCAGCGGCCCCGTCTCCGCGACCACGCGGGTGCTGGTGCTGGCCGCCGCCGCGGTGGCCATCCTGCTGCTCGGCGCGGCCGTCGGGCTGCTGATCAAGCTGCCCGGCAGCGGCACCTCGGACAACCCCGGCCCCGGCTCGGTCGAAGTCGGCTTCGCCCAGGACATGTCCCTGCACCACGAGCAGGCCGTGACCATGGCCAACTGGGCCCGGGACCACACCCAGGACCCGCAGATCCGGCAGCTGGCCTTCGACGTCCAGTCCACCCAGGAGGACCAGTCCGGGCGGATGCGAGGCTGGCTCATGCTGTGGGGCCAGCCCGAGCAGTCCCCGACCGGGCGCTACATGGCGTGGATGGCCGGGCCCAGCGACGGCATGGCCGGCATGCCCGGCATGAACGGCAACCAGATGCCGGCCAACGGGGTCGACCACATGCCCGGCTACGCCACTCAGGCGGAGATCTCCAAGCTCCAGTCGCTGACCGGGCCGGACATGGACGGCTACTTCCTGCAGCTGATGATGCGCCACCACCTCGGCGGCGCGCCGATGGCCCAGTTCGCCGCCTCCCACGCAGGAGTGCCCGCGGTCCGCGTGCTGGCCGAGAACATGCTGAAGTCGCAGGAAGCCGAGGTCGAGCTGATGAAGCAGATGATGGCCGCCAAGAACATCCAGCCCCTGCCGATGAACTGACCTGACGCTAGGAAGGGGCCTTTCCTGGCGTTCACCGCCAGGAAAGGCCCCTTCACTGCATGACGAGAAGACCCCCGGTCCCCTTGGTCCTTATGACAGGAAGGGCCCCTTCATCGCGTCGTGAACGCGATGAAGGGGCCTTTCCTGGCGTTCAACGCCAGTATCGGTCCCTTGATCAAGGCTGGGTGGGGTGAGACGTTCAGGGAGCGGGCGGTAAAGCGGCGCGGCGGTCCGCTCCCTGAACGTGAGGTGACCTGACCCCCGTCTCGGCCTGCCTCGTTTTATCCCCTTGTGCGACCCTTTTTCCCCTCCGAGGAGGTGATGCTCACGCTATGCCACCAAAGCCAGAGGTGGGTTCCGCCAAACGAGTGAAACGTTCAAACTAGACGTTCACACTGTTGCGCTGTGTCACCAGATTTTCGCCGCGACGCTCGAACACGATGTCCTGGGCCGCACGCAGGCCGGTGGCGATCGCGCCGCTCAGCACCGCGTTCTCGCCCAGCTCGCCGGGGCAGATGCGGGGAGCCATCGGGCTGATCTCGTGCAGCGCCTTCTCCAGCGGCTCGACCAGCAGGTCCGTGTTGGAGCCGATGCCGCCGACCAGCAGCACCACCTCAGGGTCGATCACCGCCGACACCGAGGCCACCAGGAAGGCCAGCTTCACCGCCTCCTGCTCGACCACCGCCAGCGCGCCCGCGTCGCCCTGCCGGGCCAGCTGGAACACCTCACGGGCCGAGCTCGCGTTGCGCACGCCGTGCTCGCGGGCCAGCTTCACCACCGAGTTCGCGGCGGCGGCCTGCTCCAGCATGCCCGGCGTGGACGGCGTCCAGCCCTCCGACTCGGCGTCCACCCAGCCGTAGGGCAGGTAGCCCACCTCGCCCGCGGCCCCGTGCGCGCCGCGGAACAGCTGCCCGTCCACCACGATGCCCATGCCGATGCCGGTGCCCACGTTCACGCAGACGAAGACGTCCACGCCGCGGGCCGCGCCCTGGTCCCGCTCGCCCACCGCGGCCAGGTTCGCGTCGTTCTCCACCAGCAGGTTGGGGCCGAGCACCGCCTCCAGCTCGTCGAGCAGGCCGCGCCGGCCCCAGCCGGGCAGGTTCGGCGCGTAGTGCAGCATCCGGCCGCGGCGGTCCGGCACGCCCGGGCTGCCGACGACCGTCAGGACCACATCGGACAGTTGCAGGCCGGCCTGGCCGACCACGCCCGTGGCCATCTCGTGCACCGTGCGCACCAGGGCGCTGGCCGAGCGGCAGCGGTTGGGTTCGTCCACTTTGGCCACCACCGTGCCGGCCAGGTCGGCCACCGCCAGCCGGATCCGGCCGCGGCCGATGTCGATGCCCAGCACGTGCCCGGCCGCCGGGTCGGCCTCGTAGAGCACCGCCGACCGGCCGGGGCCGGCGCTGGTCCGGCCCGCCTCCCGGACCAGCCCGTCCTGCTCCAGATCGAGCAGCGCCTGCCCGACCGTGGGCTTGGACAGGCCGGTGTCCTTGGCCAGGCTCGGCCTGGTCGCGGCGCCGCCGCGGCGCAGCCGGTCCAGCACGATCCGCTGGTTGAGCTCCCGCATGCTCGCGGGCGTGCCGACCTGTGGCGCCCTCACACCGCCTGCCTCCGTGTCCAGGGGCCAAGGCCCCGCCGACCTCCCATAGTAGGAGTTGACCGGATCAATGGAGGTGAGCCGCCAGGGCGCGGCGCAGACCAGCGAAGGCCGGGTACACCTCGACCCGGGGACCGGGGCCGTCCGACCGGGCGAACGTGACGATGGTCCAGACCAGCTCGCGGCCAAGGCCGGCGGTGTAGACCACGGCCTCGCAGCCCACGCAGGCGGCCACCGCGGCCGCCGGCGTGAGCGCCAGCGGATGGTCCGCGGCGACCGTCTCCACCAGCTGTTTCTCCAGCGCGACGCGCTGGTCGGCGGACGCGATCAGCCACGACTCCGGCAGTAGTCCGGATGGCGTCACGGGCTCAGTCTTCCGCAAGATCAGGTCACGAGTTCGGCGGCAGTGCCCGTCGGCGTGTTCCCCTTCACGCCGTCTATATGTTAAGAACCTTTCCTAATTCGAGCCAGGGAGGTGGGCGTGGCTACGGACACGCAGAAGGGGCAGGCGGGCCTCGAACGCCAGATCGGCCCGTGGCAGGCGACCGCCATCAACATGACCCAGATGTGCGGCATCGGGCCGTTCCTGACGATTCCGCTGATGGTGGCGGCGGTGAACGGGCCCCAAGCCATGTTCGGCTGGATCATCGGCGCGATCATCGTGCTGGCCGACGGCCTGATCTGGGCCGAGCTCGGCGCGGCCCTGCCGGGCGCCGGCGGCACCTACGTCTACCTGCGGGAGGCGTTCCAGTACCGGTCCGGGCGGCTGATGCCGTTCCTGTTCGTGTGGACCGCGGTGCTGTTCATCCCGCTGATCATGTCGACCGGCGTCATCGGCCTGGTGCAGTACCTCGGCGTGCTGTGGCCGGCGGTGGTGGACAGCTCGGGCAACGTCAACACGCTCGGGCACGTGGTCGGCGTGGTCATCACCGGCCTGGTGGTCGTTCTGCTGTATCGCAAGATCGGCGACATCACCAAGGTCACCACGGCCTTCTTCGGCGTCATGCTGGTCAGCATCCTGGCCGTCATCATCGCGGCGTACAGCCACTTCAGCGCGGCGCTGGCCTTCGACTACACGCCGGGCGCGTTCGCCTTCGGCGGCGCGTTCTGGACCGGCCTCGGCGCCGGCCTGATCATCGCCGTGTACGACTACCTCGGCTACAACACCAGCGCCTACCTGGGCGGCGAGGTCCGCGAGCCCGGCAAGACGCTGCCACGGTCGATCATCCTGTCCATCGTCGGCATCATGGCGCTGTACCTGCTGCTGCAGATCGGCATCCTCGGCGCCGTGCCGTGGCAGGACGTGGCCAAGTCCTCGTCAGTGGCCACGCTGGCCGTCAACACCTCGTGGGGTCCGGTGGCCGGCGACATCGTGACCGCGCTCATCGTGGTGACCGCGTTCGCGTCGGTGTTCGCGGGTCTGCTCGGTGGCTCCCGAGTGCCCTACGAGGCCGCCCGCGACAAGCTGTTCCTGCCGGTGTTCGCCAAGCTGCACCCGAAGGGGCACTTCCCCACCGCGGGCCTGCTGGTGATGGGCGTGATCACTGCCATCGCCTCGCTCTTCCCCCTGACCGTGGTGATCAACGCGCTCACCGCCGTCATCGTGCTGGTGCAGTCGGTGGCGCAGGTCGCCGCGCTCGTCGTGCTGCGTCGTCGCCAGCCGAACCTGGTGCGGCCGTACAAGATGTGGCTGTACCCGGTGCCGTTGGTGGTCGCCTTCGTCGGCTGGGGCTTCCTCTACTGGTCGACCGACCCGCTGTCCAAGGTCCTGTCGGTCGCCTGGGTGGTCGTCGGCGTGGTCGCGTTCCTGATCTGGGCCCGCGCCGAGCACGTGTGGCCGTTCGGTCCGAAGGAGATCAAGGAGGAGTTCCTCACGACATCGACGTCAGGCGCGTGAGCTCCGCGTCGATGTCCACCCACAGGTGCTCGTTGCCGGGCATGACGACCTCGTAGGTCTCGTCCAGGAACTCGGCGAGGTCCTCCGCCGGGGCCTCGAAGACCGCCTGGCCCGACGGCGAGCGCAGCTCCACCACGACCATCTCCACGTCGCTGTCCGACGGCCTGATCCGGATGTCGCCCTCGCCGGCGTCGCCGATCAGGCCGTCCGCCAGCAGGTCGCGGGCGAAGGCCCACTCCACGCAGTCGTCCCGGCCCGGACGGAAGGCCGCCACCACCGCGTACGGGTCCAGCGTGTCGTAGCGCAGCTCCACCTCCAGCGGCACCAGGAAGTCGTGCGCGGCCAGGAAGCCGAAGTCCACCCTCGACGTGATCACCTTGCGGTCGTTGCCCATCATGTCCATCCCCTTCGCTCTCTCACGTCATCACCCGTGACAGAGGTGGGACGCAGCACCGCTGGGATACCCACGCGGTTTTCACAGAAGACACCCGAACGGGTGCCTTCACCAACTCAGGTCCCGGCACTTCGCGGTGGCCTCGCGGGGCTCCACCTGGACCGTCGCGTGCTCCAGCCGATAGTCGTCAGCCAGCAGTTTCTGAGCCCTGACCAGCACATCCGCCGGCACCGCGGTGGGGGCCACCGCAAGGTGAGCCGAGGCCACCTCCATGCCCGATGTGAGGGTCCACACATGCACGTCATGGGCCTCGGTCACGCCGTCCAGGGCAGTGAGATCAACTCGTAGCTGCTCCACGTCCACCCGTTCGGGCGCGTGCTGGAACAGGATGCGCAGTGCCCTCTTGGCCAGACCCCAGGTCCTTGGCAACACGAACAGCCCGATCGCCACCGCGATCACCGGGTCCGCGTAGCGCCAGCCCGTGGTCAGCGTGATCAGGCCGCTGATCAGGACGCCCACCGAGCCGACCAGGTCCGACAGCACCTCCAGGTAGGCGCCTCGGAGGTTCAGGCTCTCCTTCGCACCTTCGCGCAGGAGCAGGAAGGCCGTCGCGTTGATCGCCAGGCCCACGACCGCCGTCAGCACCACCGGCAGTCCCGGCACCTCCGGCGGGGCCGTGAACCGCTCGATCGCCTCGTAGAGGACGTAGCCCGCCACCGCGAACAGCAGCACCGCGTTCGCCAGCGCCGCCAGCACCTCCGCCCGGTACATGCCGAACGTACGGCTCTGACTCGCCTTGTTCTTGCCGTCCTTGGCACTACCCGCGTTCCTGGCCGCCAGCATCACCGCCGCCAACGCCAGCCCGATCCCGATGACGTCCGTCAACATGTGCGCCGCGTCCGACACCAACGCCAGCGACCCCGTGGTCACTCCCACCGTGACCTCGACCGCCAGGAACGCCGCCCCCAGCCCCAGGGCCGCCCACAACCGGCCCACGTGCTTCCCTGACGCGCTGCCGTGCCCGTGTCCGTGCCCCATGACGCCCTGTCCCTTCAGCTCGACCCACCGCGAACATATAGCGACATGCGCATAAGATCAATATGGTTAGCCTAACTTTCCCGTAGAAAATCCGTCATCCCCCTCGTCATCACCCAACCCCCTGTGGCCTCCACCACAGAGGTCACGCTCGCCCCTCCAGGCCTCGCGAACCCGCCGTCGCCACACCGCATCATCCGAACCACCCCAGCCTCCTGACCAGCGATTCCCCCACCTCCAACAGACCCGACAGCCCATACACACCCCAGACGGCAGCCCATGCAAAACCTGCTCCACCCCGTGTTGTAAGCTTCTCCTCGTTGAGCAACGGGCCCCCGTAGCTCAGGGGATAGAGCACCGCCCTCCGGAGGCGGGTGCGCAGGTTCGAATCCTGCCGGGGGCACCCAGAACAAGGGAAACAGTGGGTTGCGCGTCGTGAGCTCTGCTTGCAGCGTCTGACTCACTGTTTTTTGTGTTGGTAGTGCGCCTGTCGGCGACAGCGTGGACCGTGTCGCTCAGGCTGTCAACGGCGTCAGCCGTCACGGTGACCCGAAGCGTGACCTCGTGCCGCTCCCGGTTGTAGATGATCTTCAGGTTGAACGCGTCGTAGAGATCACGCTGGAGCTGCTCCGGCGCCGAGCCGAGGCGCAGCACCACCTGCGGCAGCACATCCAGAAACTCAAGGTCCCGACCGACTCGGGGTGCAGCAGCAGCCTGAAGCTGTTCGCGACGTGCCTCGATTTCACGTAGTTGCGTTGACAGCTCAGAGAAACGCCGTTGGATACCCTGCCGGAACGCCCGCCGCACCTCGGGATCGAGCTGCTCGTCATCGTCAGGATCTTCGAGCTGCCGAATGAGGTTCTGCTGCCGGCGCCGAAGGCCGTCGATCTGCTGCTGGAGCTCATCTTGTCGGCGCTGGATGTCCTCGTGCTCCTCATGGCCGGTGTCATCGCTCATGTCGGAAGCGAGCAACTCTCGACGATCGGCGCCGAGAACACGTGTGGCGAAGAAGTCATGCACCGCACCCGCAAGATCGTCTTCACGGACCCAGATGCTCTTCGGGTGCTGCGGGAACCACGCCTTGCCGACGTGGTGGCGTGGGTTGGGCTCGCAGGCGTAGTACGTGCCACCGCGCCGGCGGGTCTTGCCGAACATCCGAAGCTGGCACAGGTCATGGAGGACGTACGACCGAAGCAGGTACGTGCGCTTGGTTTTCGGATGGGTGTTGATGTCCGAGCCCGTCCGGGATCCCTTGCGATCACGCCCAACCGGCGACGCCGCGTCGAACAGCTCTCGCGTTACCAGGGGCTCGTGGACTGGTATCGGCGACCACGTCCACTCGCTGGGCGGGTTGACCTTGCCGGCCCGACGACCCTTTCGCGGGTTGCGGCGCCGGTTCCAGACCATGTAGCCGGTGTACTTCGGGTTGCAGAGGATTTCCCGGGTTGCCGAGCCTGTCCACCGCCCGACCGCGCGAGCTGGATCTGACGGCTCCGGTGGCGGGTTGAGTTGCAGATCTAGGTTCAGCCGGTCGGCGATGTCGTCATAGCCAAGCCGCTCCAGCGCACGCATCTGGAAGATGCTGGTAACGACGGGACCTCGCACCGGGTCTGGCACCAGCCGATGCTTGGTTCGTCCCTCAGCGCGCCGAGCCGGCACCGGATGCGGCACTTTCTCGGCGCGATATCCGTAGGGCGGTTTGCCGATGTTCCAGCCTTGCTTGGTGTGCTGGATGAAGCCGTCCCAGGACAGCTCGATCATGTTGAGCACGTACCACTCGGCGATGGCCTGTTTGACCCGTCGGTTCAGGACAGGTGTGGCCTTCTTGGGCCGGCCACCGCTACCGGCCCCGCCGAAGCCGGGAATGGACTCGATGCTGATGCCCTCGTCTGCCGCAAGCAGCGCAACACCGGCTCGTTCGAGCTCATATTCGATGGTAGTTCCGATACGAGTCACACGCGAAACGCGGTCGATCGACTCGCACACGACCGCCACGAAACGGCGGTCCGGCCGTTGCGCCTCAGCGAGCAGGTCGTTGACGCCGCCATCCCGTGGGATCTTGATGTCGAAGCGGGCATGCGCGCCGCTGTTACCACGGTCATCGAGTTCCTTGCGGCCGGACTCAACGTCATAGAACTTGGCGACGATGACACACCCAGGCGGCAACGCCGCTCGGGTGCGGTCAAGCTGGCGCGGCAAGGACAGGGTTGGGTCTTGCGCTTCTTCGTCCGACGTGCGCGCCAGCCACGCAACCGGAATCATCTCGGGCACCAGAGGGTTCACCGCTGGCTGCTGAGGAGCCCATGGGGCTGAGCTCACAGTCGACTGATGCCACGGCAAGATCGACGCCCCGGACATTGTCGTGTCAGCGGCACCGGTGTTCTCCCACACCGCGCTCATTGAGACTGCCCCTCCTCCCCTTCACCGTGATCCGCAGTCCACCTCAGCAACGCACGAATGGCCTCGATCTGCCGGCTCCGTACCACCGCTGCCTCCGCTGCCCCTATGACAACGAGCTCAACCAGTACGACCGGCCGGGAATCATCGTCATCGGCCACGACGCACCGCGTATTCGTTCGCATCTGACGAGTACCACCGCCGGCAGCAATGACGCAAGGCAGCCGACTCCGGACTGGTTTCTCGGGTCCGAGTCCGGACTCGGACCCGAGAGACCAGCAAACAATCCGGACTCCGCCGATTGCGCGTGCGACAGCCAGAAATCACGGTGATACTGGGGCGGCCGGCCTTCGACAGTCTGCCGAGACACCGAACACCAGTACGTCCACGTGGGCATTGACCGCGAAGGGGACGCCGTTGTCGCGGGATCGGGCTGCGGCGCGGGTTTCATATCGGGAGGCGCGCGGGCGCACAGCCAGGTCACCAATGAGTTTGCCAGTCAGGGCGATGCAGTGGTCGACCAGGCGCAGTCCGACAGCCTGCGCCGCTTCGGTGACGCGTCCGGGGCCGTCTACGAGGCCGCGGTGGTCGCGTTCGGGCCGGCAGACGACCACGATGTGACCGCCGGGCCAGACCCAGTCAGCGATGGTGTCAAGCAGCTCGTAGGTCCTGGCCAAGTCCGCGAGGCGGTCGCCCGGGGCGGATCGACGCAGGCCGGTCAGGACGAGGTCGACCGCTCCCGGCAAGCCGGCGGCACGCGGATCGTCGACGCCGTCGAGCATGGTTGCCGGCGCGTACGGGGCGGACAGGTTCGCCAACTCCAGATTCGCCTCGAACACTTCATGCTGCTGATTGTCGGCGTGAATTCCGATCACGTGCCGGCGAGTTCGGAGCGCCTCGCACACGACGATTCCGGCGCCGGCGTCGGGATCCAATACGGTGTCGCCGGGTCGCGTGTAGGTGGTGATGATGTGACGGGCGATAGCCGGAGACAGGCGGGCGGCATCCTTACGTGTGGCACCGACGTAGCGGTCGCGCAGCTGCGCGGTCAGCGAGTCGTTTCCGGTCGCCCATACCGTTCCCGGAACGGTGAGGTCGTCAGGCATTGTGCGCCTCCGCCGTGTCTTGTTCCGACACGTATGGAGTGAACACCAGCACGGTCGAATGGATGCGTCGGTGCCCATTCGACATGATCGCGGTCCGGTTAGCGTCAGTGATTGTCAGGCCGGGTGGCGGTGATTCGTGGAGCAGGATCAGCCGGTCGGTCAGGGTGAGTCCGGCCAGGCGGGCGGCGCGCTGCAGGTCTCGGCCCGGGGCGGCGAGCTGGCCGTACGTTCGATCACTGTGGGTGACAATTGCGAGGATGCCGGTCGGGGTGAGGTCGTGCGCCCAGGCGGTGATCGGATCGGTGCCGGGGTGCACGGCTCCGACTGCGGCGATGATCAAGTCGAACCGGTCCGCCGCCGGCCTGACGCTGTCGAGGGCGGTGATCCAGTCGGCCGCGATCGGGATCGTGCGGTCCGGGTCGTCGAGTCCTAGTCCGGCCTCTGACTCGGTCGCCGCGTCCGGGGTGGCCCGCACGTCGTCGGCGGCCCGGATGAGCGGGACGGCAGGTTCGCCCCGCGGGGTCGTCTGACGGGTGCTGGCGCCGCGGCCGAGTCGGGCGACGGCTTCCACAACAGCGGCCCAGTCGAGCCGGACAGGATTCCGAGGCGACCCGACCGCCCTGGCGACCACCGGAGGCTCAATCAACAGGACACGGTCGCCGGGGTCGGTATAGGTCGTCACCAGGGTGCGGGTGGCCGCGCCCAGGACGGTCAGGGTCCGCAGCGGCGGGTCGGCCGGGCACATCCGCACGGTCGGGGCCAGCGGCCGGTCGGCGCTGCCTTCGGACAACCCGGCGGTGACCAGATTGGTCTTCGTCATCTGGCGGGAGATGCCGCGTCCGCGGCGCGCGATGTGGGATTTCGGTGTCGCTGGCATGCCGTTCCTCCTAGGTGGGGTGTTTGCCAAGAACACCGAATAAGTCCTCCCAAGTCGGGCTCAGCAGACAGTAGCCGCGAAAAACCTTGAAAAGGCTCAGAAGAACGCCTGACCGTAGCGGTCGCCTTCTCGAAGACGATGGCCGCTCGACCGGGCGCGCCGCTGCAGCGCCATGTCGTGACGGGTCTCCGGCCCGCCATCCACAGGTCGTCGCCGGCACGCAGGCGACCCACGTGAGAATTCGCCAGTAAAAATTGCCAACCCGCACTGCGGCGGAACAACACGGGGACAACGCGAGAACAAGATGCCAGGTCGGAGCGCCACCAGCAACAGCACACAACGTGCGTTAATCCAATGATCAACGATCTCCTTGTTAGGAACAAGAAGATCGTTTTAACCATTGCTTGTTCTTTTGCGTGCCATTTCTTGTTCTCGGTGTGGCGTCATCTCGGTCATGACCTCTCAACCGCTTGCGACACCACGGCTTTCTGCCGGGTCCATGGTCCCGGGCAACGGCTCGTGGCCGTCCGACCCGCTCGACTGCGCACATCGAACATTTGCCTGGCTCACCACCGGCCCCAGCCCGGTCAGCGTGGACGGCCGGCTGTTCGACTATCTCCCCGATCGGGACATCCCGATCGACGAACTCGGCGCGCTGCTGATGACGGCCGAATGCCCGCGCCGGGTGTGGGACCAGGTGTGGGCACATCTAATCCTGCGCGCTCGCCTGGAGCGCAAGCAGTGGACGATGGCCTGCGTCGGGCTCGCCTTGCCGGCCCTGCGGCGCATCGCCCGGGACCTGACCCGCCAGTTCGCCGGCGACCCGAGCGACATCCACGCGGAGATCCTGCGCGGCTTTCTGGACCGGCTGGACGCCGTCGACCTGGACCAGGGCCGGATCATGATCCGGCTGCGGTGGGCGGCCTACCGCGCCGGCCTGGCCGCCCGCAACGCCGCGATGGACGGGCCGACGCCGCGCCCGCCGGGGTTCTGGTCGCAGCCTCCGCCCCGCCCGTTCGGACACGAAGATCTGGTCCTGGTCCGGGCGGTGGCCGAGGGGGTCGTGACCGAGACCGAGGCCGCGTTGATCGGCACGACGCGGTTGGAGCCCGTGACGCTGTCGGAGTGGGCCGCAGCGTTCGGCGTGTCCTACGCACAGGTTCAGCGGTCGCGCCTGAGGGCGGAACAACGACTCGCGGCCTGGCTCGGTGTCGCCGACGAGCTCGATGCGGAGGATGACCCCACGGGCGGCGAAGCCACCGCGCGTCTCGCCGTGGCCAACCGACAGCCCTTCGCGTCTCGACCACGCAGCGTCACCAAGACGGGCAGCCGGGATCGGTCTGATCAGGCCTTCCGAAGCGGACTCTTCTCCGGGGGACAGTCGGCGTCCTCGCCGACCCTGGCGGTGACGTCATGCGCCTGACATCGCGCACTCACGCCGCGCGTACCGCCCTGCGGACGCCAGCTGTTCGTCGTTTCTTCGTAGCCGTTGCGCTTGCTGTCGCGATTGGTGGAGTGTTCCTTCTGACCGGTGGTTTCGCGCACGCGGACACGCCAGTGACACCCGCCGCAACACTGGACGCAGTTCTCAACAATATTCGCACCTGGGTCATGGGCATTCTCGCCGCATTGGCCACAGCGTTCCTCACTCTCGGCGGCGTCCGGTACATCCTGGGTAGCGGCGATCCCGGTGAAGTTGAGAAGGCGAAGAGCGCGTTCAAGACGGCGGGAATCGGTTATGGCTTGGCGATCTTGGCGCCGCTGGTCGTCACCATTCTGGGCAAGATCGTGGGTGGCTAGCCGTGCCCACGATGAACGCGATTCTCGCTACCGCAGTGACGGGCCGGCTGCGAAGGCGGGCAGTCGGGGTGCTCACGATCGGCCTGGCCGTGCTGGCGGGCGTCCTGCTGACCACCGCCACCGCGTACGCGGCGCCGCCGATCACGACGGCGCCAAACCCGATCCCGGGCTCCCCGGTAACCACCTGCCTGCCTGGATCGACCGACCCGGTCTGCGCGCAGCCCATCGTGACGGTTACGCCGTCGACGTCGCCGATCACGCTCCCGACGCCGACCGGTCTGCCGCCCACCACCCCCGGCACCCCGTGCAACGGCCTCGACTGCCTGACCACTCCGCCCACCAACGCGCCCCCATCGACAAACCCCTCGACCGGACCGACGGGCGCCGAATGCAGCATCTGGGACCCCACCACATGGGGCAATTGCGTCAACAACGTGCTCACTGGGTTCTTCCGCACCCTAGTCAGCTCAGCCCTCAACCCGCTGTTGGACCTCTTGGGCAAAACGCTGCTCACCACTCCCACCCTGGATTCCCTTCCTAGGCTCGGAGAGCTGTGGGCCGGCTCGTGGCACATCGTGCTTATCAGCTACGCGCTCGTCGTCCTGCTCGGCGGCGTAGTCCTGATGGCTTACGAGACCCTGCACACCCGCTACACCATCAAGGAGATCGCGCCACGCCTCGTGATCGGATTCGTCGCTGGCGCGTTGAGTTTGATGGCCGCGACGACGGGCATCGAGATCGCCAATGCCCTGTCCCAAACACTCATGAGCGGCGGGGTCGACACGAACACCGCCGCCGAGACCATGAAGGCGCTCTACCTCAACGGCTTGACCAACCAGGGCATTTTCGAGCTCATCATCGAACTCGCCTTCATCGTCGCTCTCGTCGCGGTCCTGGTGACCTATGTCGTCCGAGTGTCTCTCACACTCATTCTGATCGCAGGCGCCCCGATCATGCTGATGGGCCACGGCCTGCCGCAGACCGAGGGCATCGCGTTCACCTGGTGGAAGGCTTTCGGGGGATGCCTGGCCATTCAGGTCACACAGTCGGCGACGTTGATCGTCGCCTTGCGTGTTCTCTTGGCTCCGGGCTTCACCTTCCTGGAACCCAACTCCAATGGGTTGGTCGACCTGTTGGCCGGGTTGGCGCTGCTCTACATCCTGTTCAAGATCCCGTTCTGGATTCTCGGGTCAATCCGCGGCGGTGGCCGCGGGTCGTTTGTCGGTTCCCTGGTGCGGGGTTTCCTCGCGTACAAGGCGTTCGGGCTTCTTCGGGGAGGTGGCGGCCGTCGCCGGCCGCGTTCTCGACCGAAAACCCCAGTGGGTCCGCCGGATCCGTATGCCAGGCTCAGGACGACCCAGAGCGGCCAATACATTCTCCCGCTGCCCGGGCTCAAACGAGTGAAACCACCGACACCTCAGCATCATCAGACGCGTCCGGCCAGGCGTTTGGGCCCGCCTCGGCCACCAGCCGGTGTGCAGCTGACGCTCCCGTTGGGCGATGACTGGCCGGAGAACAAGCCTGTTCTCGGCCGTGACGGCCAGTACCGGCTGCCGCTGCCCGTTCACCGGGTAACGCCTCCCAAACCCGCGCCGGCTCAGGCGCCACCGACACCTCGCCGACGCCCGTCGGGTCGGCAACTGGAATTGCCGTTCGACCCATACAAAAGCAACCGCCCGCTGCCCTCGGGGCAGTACCCGCTGCCATTCACCGGCGTGCACCGGGTTCCGCGCCCCGCACCGCCAGCAGAACCCACGGTGTCGACGCCGCCGGTTCCTCGCGCACGCCGCCCGCGGACGGTCCAGCCCGAACTGCCATTTGACCCATACAAGGGAACCCGCCCACTGCGCTCGGGCCAGTACCCGATTCCGTTCGCCGGGATCCATCGCCAGCCAGCGCCACAACCACCCCCGTCTGCGGCACCGACACCCCCGCGGCAACGGGCACGACAACCGGCGTTGCCGATCAACCTGCCCAAGCTCCGCCCGCCGCGCCCCAGCACTCCGCCTGCCCGCCCGACCAACCCACCTGGAGGTAATCGATCATGACCGAGCCGATCCGCGTGCCCGCCAACGTCGAGCTCGACGACGCCGTCATCGGCCCGTTCACCGCCCGGCAGGTGATCGTGCTGCTGATCACCGGCGCCACCCTGTACGGCCTGTGGGCCTTGACCCGCCCATTCGTGCCGGTCGTGGCGTTCCTGATCCTGGCCCTCCCGGTGATGGCCACCGCCATCGCCCTAGTCGTAGTCCGGCGGGACGGCCTGACCCTGGACCGCCTGCTGCTCGCCGCGATCCGGCAACGCCTGTCCCCACGGAGGCGCGTCGCCGTCGCCGACACCATCGACACCGTCCCCACCTGGCTGTCCGACCGCGCCCACGGCGCACCGGAGGCGGCCAGCGCACCGGTGGAGCTTCCCGCCCACGGCGTGTCCGAGGCCGGCGTCATCGATCTCGGCGAGGGAGGACGGGCGATGATCGCCGTGGCCTCTACCGTGAACTTCGCCCTGCGTACCCCGGCCGAACAACACGCTCTCGTGGCCTGTCTGGCGCGCTATCTGCACAGCCTCACCGCGCCGGTGCAGATCCTCATCCGCGCCGAACGGCTTGACCTGTCCCAGCCCATCTCCGACCTACACGAGGCCGCCGCCCAACTGCCGCACCCCGCACTCGAACAGGCCGCTCTCGAACACGCCGACTACCTCACCGAACTCGGCGAGCACAGCGACCTGCTGCGCCGGCAAGTCCTGATCGTGTTGCGGGTACCTGTTACCACGACGGTTGCCGCGGCGCCGTTGACCCAGCTTCGGGGCCAGCGCAAATCGGCCAGCGGCGCGGCGGAGGAGACGCTGCGCGCGATCCACGCTCGGCTGCTGCGCCGGTTGACCGAGGCCGGCCAACTCCTCTCGCCCGCCGGGATCACCCTCACGCCGCTGGACGCGAGCCAGGTCACCGCCGTGCTCGCCTCCGCCTGCTCGCCGGAGTCGCTCCTGCGGCCGTCAGCGGGGCTCGCCGGCGCGGACGAGGTCATCACCCTGACCGCCCCGGATGAGTGGGATCCCCAAGCGTGGGACACCGAGGGGTGGGGCTGACCATGCGCACTCCACCACGAGGACATCCCAGCTCAGCGGCCGTGTTCGCGCCGGAGGCCATCGATATCGGATCCCGGCACGTCCAGGTCGGCGGAGAATGGGTGTCCACGCTCGTGATCACCGGCTATCCCCGCGAGGTCCACCCCGGCTGGCTGCAACCCCTGCTGTCGCACCCCGGGCGCATCGACGTCAGTGTCCACATCCAGCCGGTCGACCCGGTCGCAGCCGCGGACAAGTTGAAGAAGCAGCTTGCCCGGCTGGAATCCGGCCGCACGTCCGCCGCCGAGCACGGCCGGCTGGCCGACCCACTGGTCGAGGCGGCCACCGAGGACGCCCATGACCTGGCCGCCCGCCTGGCCCGCGGCGAAGGCCGCCTGTTCCGGCTCGGGCTGCACATCGCCGTGCACGCCTCCACGGAGCAACACCTCGCCACCGAGGTCGCCGCGGTCCGCGCGTTGGCGGCGTCGCTGTTGCTGGACGCGAAACCGACCACGTTCCGCTCGCTGCAGGGCTGGACCACCACCCTGCCGCTCGGACTGGACCTGATCGGCATGAACCGCATCATCGACACCGCCGCCCTGGCGGCGTCGTTTCCCTTCGCCAGCCCGGACTTGCCGCCCCCGGACCCGACCTCGGTCGGCGCCCCCGCCGGGGTGTTGATCGGCTACAACCTCGGGTCACAGGGATTGGTGTTCTGGGACCGGTTCGCCCTGCCCAACTACAACGCGGTCATCCTCGGCCGCAGCGGCGCGGGCAAGAGCTTCCTGGTCAAGCTGGAAACGCTGCGCAGCCTCTACCGCGGCGTCGAGGTCGCGATCATCGACCCCGAAGACGAGTACCGCCGGCTGGCCCAGGCGGTCGGCGGCACCCACATCGCCCTCGGCGTCGAAGGCGTGCGGATCAACCCGCTGGACCTGCCGATCCACACCGGTCCGGACGGTCGGCGCAGCGCCCCATCCGACGCCGTGCGGCAGCGGTCGCTGTTCCTGCACACCTTGTTGTCGGTGCTGTTCGACGAGCCGATCAGCGCCGCCGAGCGGCCGGTGCTGGATCAGGCGGTCACCGCGACCTACCGCCGGGCCGGGATCACCGACGATCCCCGCACCTGGACCCGACCCGCGCCGCTGCTCAGGGATCTGCGCGAGGTTCTCACTGCCGGCGGCTCCGAGCTGGCCGCTGGGCTGGCGACGCGGTTACATCCCTTTGTCGACGGGTCGTTCGCGACGGTGTTCGACGGGGCGACCACCACGCTGCCCGACGGCCATTTGCTCGTGTTCTCGCTGCGCGGGTTGGCCGAGGAGCTGCGCTCGATGGGCACGCTGCTCGCGCTGGATGTGTTGTGGCGGCGCGTGGCCAACCCCGTCTCGCGTCGGCCGCGGCTGGTCGTGGTCGACGAGGCGTGGCTGATCATGCAACGGCGGGTTGGTGCGGAATACCTGTGGCGCATGGCAAAGGCGTTCCGCAAGCACTGGGGTGGGTTGACCGTGGCCAGCCAGGACATCGCCGACCTGTTGGCCAGTGATCTCGGCAAGGCCATCGTCACCAACAGCGCCACGCAGGTCTTGCTTCACCAAGCGCCCCAAGCGATCGACGAGATCGTCCGCACATTCGCGTTGTCAGAAGGGGAACGACAGTACTTGCTGGCCGCCGAACAGGGCCAGGGCTTGATCTCCGACGGGACCCAGCGAGCAGCTTTCCACGCGTTGGCCTCACGACTGGAATACCAGCTGATCACAACCGATCCCGCCGAGCTCGCTGCGCTCGACGAGGACCACGACGAATCGTCCTACACGTTACTAGCTTCGGCAACCGACGAAGCGCAGGACATCGACCTCGACCCGTACGACCACGTTGACACACAACAACTGTAGGAAGGTCTTGTCATGCACACTCTGTCTGCAGCGGACGTTAACGACTCGCCGTTGGCACAGTTCCTGTTGAACCCCAGCGGATTCCTCGCCGTCCTGTTCACCAGCGTGTGGTACTGGATCACGACCGTCGGGCCGGTCGCCGGACCAGCCGCTGCGGTCATTACGGTGCTGGTCGCCGGGACGCGGTCGTGGTGGTTTCGCCGCTGCCACAACGCCTTCCACCGCAACGCCCGGATCATCACGGTCACCGTGCCGCCCACCGTGGACCCCAACGGCGCCCGTACCCTGTGGTCCAACCTCACCGGCCTGCACCGCCCCTGGTGGCGTCGCCTCGTCTCCGGCCAACCGCACCTCGGCTTCGAGTACGTCTTCGACCAGGAAGGACTCCGTCTCCGGCTCTGGGTGCCGGGCACGGTGCCACCCGGCATCGTGGAACGCGCCATCGAAGCCTCCTGGCCCGGCACCCGCACCTCCATCACCCCTGCCACACCCCCACTCCCACTCACCACCAACGACGACCGGATCCACATCACCACCGGGGGAACACTGCGGCTGGCCCGACCAGACGCCCTCCCGATCCGCTCAGACTTCCCGGCCGATCCGCTGCGCCCGCTACTCGGCGCCGGCACCGACATGGACGACCACAGCCAAGCCTGCCTGCAAATCCTGGCCCGCCCGGCCAGCCGATGGCGCATCGCCAAGGCCCGCCGCGCCGCCCGCCGGCTGCATGCCAGCCACTCACCGCACCTAGCCGGCGCCGTGCTCGACCTGATCACCCCGGGACGGCCGTCGGGGCGCGGCCAACTGGCACGCCATCCACAGGACACCGCCGAACAACGCCAGCACACCACCGTGATCGTCACCACCCAACACGGCTGGCAGTGGGACACCCTCGTCCGCTACGCCGTCACCACCACCATTCCCGCCAACAGCCCACAAGCGATCCGGCAACAGGCCATGGACCGGATCCGGGGCCGCGTGCACGCGATCGCCTCGGCGATGTCGGTCTTCACCGACCACAATCGCTATCAGCGTCACCGGCTCCGCAATCCGCTCAACGCCTTGGCGCAGCGGCGTTTCCGTGCCGGGAACCTGCTCACCGTGGCGGCGCTGGCCGGTGTGGCGCACCTGCCGACCGACGAGGCCGCACCCGGCGTGCAGCGCGCCGGTGCCCGCGCCCTCCCGCCACCACCCCGAATCCCATCCGAAGGGGCGTTGATCAAGCCGATCGGCGTCGCCGACACCGGCCACCCGCGACCGGTCGGGCTCCAGGTCAGCGATGCCAACCATCACCAATGGGTGCTCGGCGCCACTGGCAGCGGCAAGTCCACCTTCATCACCGGCCAAGTCCTCCACGACGTCGACCACGGCCGCGGCGCGATCGTCATCGACCCCAAAGGCGACCTGATCACCGACATTCTCACCCGGCTGCCTGAGCACGCCGCGGGCAAGGTCGTGCTGTTCGACGCCGACAGCCGCTGCCGCGTGCCCTGCCTCAACCCGCTGGAAGGCGAACCCCACAGCGCGGTGGACAACGTAGTGTCGGTGTTCTCCCGGGTCTTCTCCGCCGCCTGGGGCCCACGCACCGACGACCTACTGCGCGCGGCCTGCCTGACCCTACGCGCCGCCTCCGACAGCCCCACCCTGGCCGATATCCCCGGCCTGATCACCAATCCCACCGGCCACGGCCGTCTGATCTCCGCGGCGTCGAAGGATCCAGTGCTGCGGAACTTCTGGACCTGGTACACGCAGCTGCCCGATGGGCAGCGCGGGCAGATCACCGCGCCGCTGCTCAACAAGCTCCGCGCTGTGCTGCTGCGGCCGTTCGTGGTGCAGGCGATCGCCGCCGGCCCATCCACCGTGGACATGAGCACGGTCCTGGACGGCGGGGTCATGTTGTGCCGGATCCCCAAGGGATCCCTCGGCGAGGACACCTCCCGGCTGCTCGGCTCGCTCCTGGTCGCGAGAGTCTGGCAGTCCACGATGACCCGTTCTCGCATCCCGCAACATCACCGCAAGCCCGCCACCCTGTATATCGATGAGGCGCAGAATTTCCTCAACTTGGCGTACGGGATCGAGGATCTGCTCGCCGAAGCCCGCGGCTACCGGCTCGGATTGTTGCTGGCCCACCACAATCTCGGCCAACTACCCCGCGAGCTCAAGGACGGCATCACCGCCAACGCCCGCACCAAGATCCTGTTCACCGCGTCCGCTGCCGACGCCCGCGAGCTCGCCCGGCACACCGCACCCAGGTTGTCCGAGTACGACTTGGCGCACCTGGCGGCGTTCCACGCCGCGGTCGTGCTCATGGTCAACGGTGAACCCGCGCCCGCGTTCACCGTCGCCACCCATCCCCTGCCACCAGCGATCCGCGGACGCGCCAAGCACATCCGCCGAGCAGCCGAACGCCACACCTGGCCGCTTTCCACCACACCGCCGGCTAGTCCGGCACGCCGGCCGCACACCACCACGGACCCGCGCCGCAGCGCCTGAACCCGCTTATCCCACAACAAAGTAGGAGCCGACATGTTGAATTCCGCTACACGGCAACACCATCTACGCACTCCGAAACAGCCCAAACCGCTGCCACGGGCAGCGTTGTCTCCCGGCCACTACGCCATGCTCGCCGGCCGGTTGACCGTCCGGGACCGGTGGATCGCCCGCATGGTCGCCGAGCACCGCACCCTGACCTCCACCCAGATCGCCACCATCGCCTTCCCCAGCCGCCGCGCGGCCAACCTCCGCCTGCTCCAACTCCACCAGTGGCGCATCCTCGACCGCTTCCAGCCACACATGGCCGTCGGCAGCGCCCCCATGTTCTACGTCCTGGACGTCGCCGGCGCCCACGCCCTGGCCCACGAGGACGGCATCGACCCCGACTCCCTTCACTTCCACGCGGAGCGCTCCGTGGGCATCGGCCACTCAATCCGCCTCGCGCACCTGCACGGCGTCAACGACTTCTTCGCCGGCCTGATCGCCCACGCCCGCCAGCGCCCCGACACCGCGCTGACAGCCTGGTGGTCAGAAGCCCGCTGCGTCCGCGCGTTCGGCGACATCGTCCGCCCCGACGGCTACGGGAAATGGCAAGAAGGACAGCGGGAAGTCGAGTGGTTCCTCGAACACGACACCGGCAGCTACGCCCTGACCAAGGTCGCCGCCAAGCTCGCCGACTACGCCGCGCTCGCCGCCACCACGAACATCATCACGCCGGTGTTGTTCCACTTCACCAGCACCGCCCGAGAAACCCACGCCCGCACAGCTCTAGCCGCCGCCCATCGCGAGCTGCCCAACCCCGAGCAAGTTCCCGTCGCCACCACATCGGCTCCGCCCATCGACGCGGAAGCCAACGTGTCAGGACGGGTGTGGCTACCGCTGCACCATTCCCACACCGGACGACTACGGCTGACCGACCTGTCCGTGCGATGGCCCGGTGTGCCAACCCCGACCGCCACCGCCGACTCCACCAGCGTGGAACCGCCAACCCGGTTGGCACCGCCGGCACCGATGCCACCCTGGTCCGACGCCACCGACTGGGCCGTAGGATGCAGGCCAGGATGAAGCTCCTCGTCCTGATCCCCGTCGCCCTCGTCATGCCCATCATCCTGCTGCTCGCCGGCCTGTCAATCTTCGGCCAAGCCCTACTTACAGGCGGCGGCAACGACTGCACCACCACCGGCTCCGCGACCCCGGCCGCTGCCGGCCTTCGGCCCGACCAGATGACCAACGCCGCCACCATCGTCGCCGTCGGCAAACAGCTCCGCGTCCCGCCGCAGGGCTTGGTCGTGGCCATCGCCGCCGCGCTCCAGGAATCCAGTCTGGTCAACCTCGACCACGGCGACCGCGACAGCCTCGGCCTCTTCCAGGAACGCCCGTCACAAGGCTGGGGCACCCCCGCCCAGATCATGAACCCCACTTACGCCGCCACCCAGTTCTACCAACACCTTCTCGCCGTCCCTGGTTGGCAGCAGATGTCCGTCAACGACGCCGCACAAGCCGTCGAACGCTCCGGCTTTCCCAACGCTTACGCCCAACACGAGCAGACCGCCCGACAGATCGTCGCCGCTGTCACCGAAGCCACCTGCACCGAAGACCCGCCGGATGCCCAGGCCTGCGACCACATCCTGGCGCCGAACCCCATCGCCTGGGCGGCCATCAACTACGCCTGCGGACAACGCGGCCTGCCCTACGCCTGGGGCGGCAACGGCAACCCCGGCTTCGACTGCTCCGGCCTGACCAAAGCCGCCTATGCCGCCGCCGGCATCACCCTGCCCCGAGTCGCCCAAGACCAGTACAACGCCGGACCGCCCATCCCCAAAGGCCAGCCACCGCAACCGGGCGACCTGGTCTTCTTCGGCAACAGCCCTTCCACCATCACCCATGTCGGCATCGCCATCTCGTCCACCACCATGATCGACGCCCCCGACGTCGGCAAACTCGTCCGCCTCGACCCCATTGGCCATAACATGATCGGAGCGACACAGCCCTCGAAAATTTCAATACCACGCTGATTGTGGCAACTCACAGTAAACGGCAGGTTCTCAAGAAACCGCATCGAAATACGCACCAACCTAGCACCCGCCCAAAATATCGCACCCCGCTAGTATTTATTCGATTTCATCGGGACTGTCACCCTGAAGCCAGAGTTCCAGCCTTTCGCCAACTTCCAATGTATACTTATGGTCGACACCGAGAATTCGAATGCAATCGGCAAGTATCTCTTGATAACTAGCGATGGCGCTGGGCATGTCGCCCTCCTCGCTTCGCAAGAGGGCGATCACGGCCCGGGTCTTGAGCGGTTCAACATGGTCAACACCATATACACGCTGTTCATCGACAAGAAGCTCCTCGAATGCCGCGATGGCACCCGCCACATCACCCACATCACCCCGCAAACCGGCGATCGCGGCCCTGCTCTTGAGTAGTTCTGGATGTTCAGCCGGATATAGATGCGTTAGATCGGCAAATATCTCCTCATGCAAATGCATTGCGTCGGCCGTATCGCCAAATCTTTCTTTCTGTTGAGCTATAGCGACACGAATTCTTAGCGGATGCGCGTGAACAGGCCCATATAGGCGTATCATGTCAGCGAGTAGCTGCTCATACTCAGCGATAGCCGCGGTTGAGTCTCCACTTTCGCCACGCCACATCGCAATTTCTGCACGAGTATCTAGGGTGTCAATGTGATCAGCTCCCAATATTCGTGCGCGATCGACAAGCAACTTCTCGTAGCCCAGAATTGCGTCGGCTGGGTTGCCATTTCGACCTAGACAGTCGGCGATAGCCTCACGGATTTTGAGCGATTCCGAGTGATCCGGTCCATATATCCGAACGCCGTCAGGAAGCAGCTCTTCATATACGGCGATAGCGGCAGAAAGCTCTCCGCCTTCGGCACGCCACCGCGCGATCGCGGCACGAACTTTCAGGGACTCAAGGTGGTC
>Ga0307511_10000843_pt1 | contig 32647 bp, 32 predicted proteins | sample 13_EM_MG_FD_200266 | JGI IMG/M metagenome (GOLD analysis project Ga0307511, IMG submission 200266) | Populus trichocarpa ectomycorrhiza microbial communities from riparian zone in the Pacific Northwest, United States - 13_EM | ecosystem: Host-associated > Plants > Roots > Unclassified | place... | reverse complement strand
TACTTCCTGTCGTTCCCCGCGAACTGGAGGAGGCGGCGCGGATCGACGGCCTCGGGTACTGGGGCACCTTCTGGCGGATCGTGGCGCCCAACTCGGCCGGCTTCTTCGCCGCGGTCGCGGTGATCCAGTTCATCGGGAGCTGGAATGCCTTCCTTTGGCCGCTGGTGATCGGCCAGGACGAGGATTCCTGGACCGTCCAAGTGGCCATGTCGACGTTCCTCACCGCACAGAACGTGAACGTCCATGAACTTTTTGTGGCCGCCGCCGTCGCCATCCTGCCGCTGGTGCTGGTTTTCGTGATTTTGCAGCGGTTCCTCGTTCGTGGCGTAGCCGAGACCGGAATCAAGGGCTAGCCATGGCAGAGTGAGGACCAGCGGCGCATCAACCAACGGCGGGCCATGAGGGCCGGTGAACACGATGACGATGGGGATCGACTCACCCGAGACGGTGGCGGCCGCCTTCGACCGGATCCGCCGCGAGCGGCCGGACCAGCCGATTGTCACCTACGTCAAGGACGACGGCACCGATGACCTGACGTTGACGGCCGGGCAGCTCGGCGACCAGGCCGACCGGGTGGTGGCCGAACTGGCCGCGCGCGGCCTGCTGCCCGGCGACCGGGCCCTGCTGGTCTATCTGCCGTCCCCCGATTTCGCCGTCGCCCTGCTCGGCTGCCTGGCCGCCGGGGTGGTGCCGGTGCCGGTGGCGCCGCCCAACCCGTTCACCATGCGGCACGACCTGGAGGGGTTCGGCGCGGTCGCGAGCAGCTCCGGCGCGCGGGCGGTGCTCACCCACGGCGCGTACGACCGGATCCGCACGACCGTAGGCGCCGGGCAGCTGTGGCCGTCGGTGTCGTGGTACCGCACCGACCGCGACAAGCCGGAGGCCGAGCGCGAGACGTCGTGGCACCAACCGTCCACACTGGACGAACCGGCGCTGCTCACCTACACCTCGGGCTCCACCGGTTCCCCGCGCGGAGTCCTGGTCTCACACCGGAACCTGCACACCGAGCTGGCCCAGAACCGGGCCGACACCGACCTGCGCGGGCCGGACACCCGCGCGGTGTCGTGGCTGCCGCACTTCCACGACCAGGGCCTGATCTCCATGACGCTGGGCGCGCTGGTCGGCAGCGGGCACGTGTACATGATGTCCCCCATGGCCTTCCTGCACCGGCCGACGGTCTGGTTCGACGTGCTGTCCCGGGTCGGCGCCACCCACACCGCCGCGCCGAACTTCGCCTACGACCTGATCGTGCGCAAGACCACCGAGCAGCAGCGCGCGGCCTGGGACCTGTCCGCGCTGCGGGTGGCGATGTGCGCGGCCGAGCCGATCCGGGCGTCCACTGTGGACGCTTTTGTGAAGGCGTTCGCCGTGTCCGGGCTGTCGCCGACCGCGTTCTACCCCGCGTACGGGCTGGCCGAGCACACCGGCAGCGTGGCCATGGGCGGTCGGAGCATGCTGTGCGTCGACCGGGACGCCCTCGACGGCAACTGGGTGGTGCCGGTCGCCGAGGGCACGGTGGCCCGCAGCACCAGGTACGCCGCCTCCGGTCCCGTCACGAAACCGGACACCACGCTGCTGATCGTCGACCCGGAGACCCGGCTGCCGTGCGAGCCGAACCGGGTCGGCGAGATCTGGATCGACGGCCCGAGCAAGGCCCTGGGCTACTACGGGCGGCCGGACGAGACCGAGGCCGTGTTCGGCGCCCAGCTGGCCGACAGCATCGATGATCTTGGCACTGATGGCCGGTTCCTGCGCACCGGCGACCTCGGATTTGTGCACGATGGGGAACTCTTCGTCACCGGTCGGCTCAAGGACCTGATCATCGTCCACGGCCTGAACCACTACCCCCAGGACATCGAGGACAGCGTGCGCGGCTGCCACGCGGCCGTCCGGGCCGGCGGCGTGGCCGCGTTCGCGGTGACCACCGGCGAGGACGAGCCCACCGGCGAACGCCTGGTGCTGTTCGTTGAGCTGCGGCAACGCCGGCCCAGCGAGCCCGTGGCCGACGAGGTCGTGCGGGCTGTGCGCCGGGCCGTCTACGTCGACCACCGGCTGGCCGTGCACACCGTGGTGCTGGGCCTGAGCGGTCTGGTGCGCAAGACCACCAGCGGCAAAGTGCGCCGTCAGGCGTGCCGCGAGGCGTTCGAATCGGGGCTCGTGCACGGCGAGCCGACGACCATCGGCGTTTCCACCCTGCACTAGTGTCACTCGGTCAGGTGAGCATCGGGAGGCAGGCAGATGGAGCGGCCGACGTGGGCGCCCGGCGAGGTCGACCTGGAGCGGCCCAGCGCCGCCCGGGTCTACGACTACTACCTCGGCGGGTACCACAACCTCGCCGTCGACCGTGAGTTCGCCGAGCAGGCCATGCTGGCCATGCCCGAGCTGCCGCTGATCATGCGCACCAACCGGGCCTTCCTGCGGCGCTCCGTGCGCTACCTGGTGGGCCAGGGCATCCGACAGTTCCTCGACCTCGGCTCCGGCATTCCCACCGTCGGCAACGTGCACGAGATCGCCCAGGCCGCCGCCCCCGAGTGCCGCGTCGTGTACGTGGACAAGGACCCCGTCGCCGTCGCGCACAGCCAGGTCATGCTGGAAGGCAACCAGAACGCCTCGGTGCTGCTGGCCGACATGCGCGACTACGAGTCCGTGCTCGCCTCCGACGCCGTCGTCGGCCTGCTCAACCTGTCCGAGCCGGTCGCCGTGCTGATGTTCGCCGTGCTGCACTTCGTCGACAGCGACGAGCACGCCCACCAGACCGTGCACGGCTACCTCGGCGCCGCGGCGTCCGGCAGCTACCTCGTCGTGTCCCACGGCACCCACGAGTCCGTCGGGGAGCGGGGCAAGCAGGTGGAGCGGCTCTACACCCGGACCGACAACCCGTTCTACCCGCGCAACCAGGCCCAGGTCGGCCGGCTCGCCGAGGGGTTGGAGCTGGTCGAGCCGGGGGTGGTGTACCTGCCGTCCTGGCGCCCGGACTCGCCGGAAGAGGTGGAGGACCACCCGGAGCGGTCCAGCACATACGCGATGGTGGCGGTCAAGCCCTGAAAGCTCTCAAGTCCTGGGGCCTTTGAGCCCTGGGGCCCGGTTCGCGCCTGGACCGCCGTGGCGATCCGCAACCGGGCTCTCCCCGCCCAATCCCCCCGATTTTTTGTCACATGCGGTCCGCACGTGGCGCAGGGAGTCGATTGTGCGCCACACGTGACATTCGAATGTGCCGGAAACCGACATTCGGTGTGACGGAGAGCGGGACTCGCGGGGTCAGGCGGTGTGGCGGAGGTGCGTGGGGCGGTACTCGGCCATCAGGCGCTCCAGCTTGTCCAGGGCGCGGCTGGCCGTCGACTTCACGGCCCCCTGCGAGATGCTGGTGGCGCGGGCGATCTCCGCCTCGGTCAGGCCGCCGTAGTAGCGGAGCACCAGCACCTCCCGCTGCCGCGGCGCCAGCTGGGCCAGCGCGTCCATCACGGCCTGCTGGTCGGTGGTCAGCAGGGCCAGCGACTCGGCCGAACGGGCCGGCACCTCGTGCGGCGGCACGTAGTCGCGGGCGCGCTTGCGGCGGCGGAGCATCGACCGGCTGCCGTTGACCACCGCGGCCGACAGGTAGGCGGCCGCCGCGGACTCGTCCCGCAGGCCACCCCAGTTGCGGTGCAGGGCCGCGAACGCGTCCTGGACGACGTCCTCGGCGCTGGCCATGTCGTCGACCAGCTTGCGAGCCAGCCCGAGCAGGCGGACGCGGTGCTGGCGGTAGAGGTCTTCCAGCGTCAGCGGCTTGGAGATGGTGGGGACGGACCTGAGCTGCGTTTGCTGCATGGCCCAAACGATGTCCGACGGTTGTCCGCGTCCCATGGTGACTGTGTCACAGCCGTGTCACAGCGGCTGCCGGCAAGATCACAGAAACTCGTTGGAACCTCCGCGCCCGATACGGCCCGGCCGCTCATATACGAGGACTCCTCGGATGGCCGCGTGAACTTTTTCCGGCGCTCGGCGTACATTCGGTTGCCGGAGGTGAGGCCGATGAGCAGTGCGTCATGCCACTGCGCGGAGCAGCGGGCCGCGATGAACGCCGCCCTGGTCCCGGCGATCCGGCGCGAACGTCACCTCCGTGTCCGCGGCTCGTCATGGTTTCGCTACAAGAGCCCGCGGCGGGGGGCTGTGACCAGCGCCGCGGCGACCGTAACCGAATAATCTTCGATCGTGTCCAGGGTGCTGTTGATAGAGGACGACCGTGCGGTGCGCGAGGGCTTGCAACTGGCCCTGCGCCGGCAGGGCCACACGATCCAGGCCGCCGAGTCCGGCGAGGAAGGTCTCACCCGGCTGCGGGCCGACGCGCCCGACATCGTCGTGCTCGACCTGATGCTGCCGGGCATCGACGGCTTCGAGGTGTGCCGCCGGATCAGGGCCAGCGGCGACATCCCGATCATCATGCTCACCGCGCGCAGCGACGACTTCGACATCGTCGGCGGCCTGGAGGCCGGCGCCGACGACTACGTGGTCAAGCCGGTGCAGCCGCGGGTGCTGGACGCCCGCATCCGCGCGGTGCTGCGCCGCACCGGCGCCGAGCGCTCCGAGCAGGAGAAGCACGGAGAACTGGTCATCGACCGGTCGGCGCTGGTGATCAGCAAGGACGGCGTGCCGATCAGCCTCACGCCGACCGAGCTGCGGCTGCTGCTGGAGCTGTCCGGCACGCCCGGCCGGGTGCTGAGCCGCCAGCAGCTGCTGGAAGCGGTCTGGGAGCACGACTACCTGGGCGACTCCCGCCTGGTCGACGCCTGCGTGCAGCGACTGCGGTCCAAGATCGAGGACAACGCGGCCGACCCGCTCTACGTGCAGACGGTGCGCGGCTTCGGCTACCGGTTCGGGCCCGTATGAGCCGCCTGCGCCGGTTCATGGGGGTGGCGTGGGGCCTGCGGCCACGCCTGGTCGTGGCGTTCGTGCTGATCGCGGCGATCAGCGCGTCCGCCGCGGCCGGCGCGATCTACGTCACGGCCCGGCGCACGATCGAGAACGACGCCACCAACGCGATCGTGCTGCCGATGATCGACCGGGTGAAGGACTACGCCCACGATCGGATGCCGCCGAGCCAGGGCACCCTGGACAGCCTGGCGGCGGCGGCCGGCGGCAACTCGATCGCCATGTACAAGGACATGCGCTCCCAGCACAGCTACCTCGACCTGTCGGCCATCACGCCCGACATGCGGGAGCAGATGCGCACCGGCACCACGGTCATCTGGCAGCGCGTCGACTATCGCGGCTCGCCCTACATGATCATCGGCATTCCGACGCTGGCCTGGCAGACCGACGCCACCTGGAAGGCGTCCGGTCTCGAGGTCTACGCCATGGTCAACATGTCCGACCAGCAGAACGCGGTCGAGGAGCTGGCCAGCAGCGCCTGGCTGTACGGCGCGCTGGCGGCGCTGTTCGCGCTGATCGTGGCGCTGCTGGCGGCCCGCGGCGTGCTGCGGCCGGTGCGGCAGCTCGGGCTGACCGCCCGCCAGCTGGGCCAGGGCGACCTGTCGGCCCGGCTCACCGTCCGCGGCAACGACGAGATGGCCGAACTGTCCCGCACGTTCAACAACACCGCCGCCGCACTGGAGCACTACGTGGGTGAGCTGCGCCGGATGGAGTCCGACGCGCGGCGCTTCGTCGCCGACGTCTCGCACGAGCTGCGCACGCCCCTGGCCGCGATGACCGCCGTCACCGACGTGCTCGACGAGGAGGCCCCGCAGCTCGGCGACGACGCCGGCCAGGCGGCGCGGCTGGTGAGCCAGGAGACCCGCAAGCTGACCCGGCTGGTCGAGGACCTGATGGAGGTGTCCCGGTTCGACGCCGGCGCGGCCAAGCTGGCGCTGGACGACATCGACGTGGCCAGCGCGATCGGGGCGACGCTGCGGGTCCGGGGCTGGCTCGGCAAGGTGCAGGCCGAGCTGCCGGCCGGCGTGATCGCCCGACTGGACCCGCGCCGGCTGGACGTGATCGTGGCCAACCTGGTCGGCAACGCGCTCAAGCACGGGCGGCCGCCGGTGGGGCTGCGCCTGTGGGCCAATCACAGCTGGATCGAGGTGCGGGTCATGGACAACGGCCCCGGCCTGGCCCCCGAGGTGCTGCCGCACGTGTTCGACCGGTTCTACAAGGCCGAGTTCGCCCGGACCCGGTCCGAGGGCAGCGGCCTCGGCCTGGCCATCGCCTGGGAAAACGCGCGCCTGCACGTCGCCGGCCCCCTGCATGGCAGTCTGGAGGCGGCCAACCGTCCGGAAGGAGGCGCGGTGTTCACCCTCCGCCTGCCCCGTGTCGTGGGCGAGGACTCGGCATGACCAAGCGCAACGGGCTGCTCAGCACGCTCGCGACCGCGGTGGTCGGCGCCGTCGTCGCGACCCTGGTGGTGTCCTGCGGCATCCGGCCGAGTGTGGTGATCCACGGTCAGGGGGCGCCACAGGGCACCGTGACCAGCCTGATCGTGTACCTGGTCGACCACGACACGCTGCGCGCGGTGAACCGACCACTGCCACCGACGTCGACACCGCCGCCGAGGGACACGGCCACGATCTACACGCCCTATCCCAACGCGCAGGACGCGATCAACGCGCTGATGGCCGGCCCGACCGCAAGCGAGGCCGCCGGCGGCCTGACCAGCGAACTCCCGTCCAACGGCGCGGCCGGCTACGTGTTGAGCGGCGAGGGCGGCGTCTACCAGGTGTTCATCAAGACGGGTGACGGCACCGGCCTCAGCCAGCGCGCCGTGGACCAGGTCGTCTGCACAGTGTCCGCCTCGTTCATCAGCAACGGCCGGCAGCCGGGCGACAACGCCGTCCGGGTGCAGGTGCTCGACGTGAGCAACCAGAAACGCTCGGCGCAGACCTGCCCGGCCACCCCGTAACCTGGACTGCGTGCCGAAGATCACCGGCAGGTCGTTGGGCGAACACCGGGAGAGAACCCGGGAGCGGATCTTCACGGCGCTGTCGACACTGATGTACCAGCGCGGCTTCGACGCCATCTCGCTGGCCGACATCGCCGCGGCCGCCGAGGTCGGCCGCACCGCGATGTACAACTACTTCCCCGACAAAGAGTCGCTGCTGCTGGCCTACGCCGAGCACGTCACCGAGCAGTACATGGCCGAGCTGGTCGGGGCGCTGGCCGGGGTGCGCGACCCGGTGGACGGGCTGGCCACCTACGTGCGCAGCCAGCTGCGCCACGTGGCCCGCAACCACCTGCCGCCCGGCACCGCGCTGCGGTCGCTGATGTCCGAGCAGAGCTATCGGCACATGGTCGAGCACGTCGGCGCGCTGGAGCTGATCCTGCGCGGCATCCTGGTGTCCGGCATGCGGGAGGGGCTGCTGCCCGAGGACGACGTGGAGACCCTGGTCGGGCTGGTCACCGCCTGCATCAGCGGCCGGACCGTGGCCGAGCTCTCCGGGGCCGAGCTGGACCACGCCGTCGAGTCGACCGTCCGGTTCGTGCTGCGTGGTGTGGGCGCTTTTTATGACGACCTGTCGTCACAATCTTGACGACAGGGTGTCGGCAACATCAGACTCGGGGGCGTGACCTTCTCCGCGACTCTCCGTGCCGGCACGATGGCCGACCACCAGGTCGCCAACGGCGCCGAATTCGTGCGTGTCCTGTTCGACGGGCGGCTCAGCCTGGCCGGCTTCGCCGCGCTCGTGGCCCAGCACTACTTCATCTACCGGGTGCTCGAGGAGGCCTCCGACGCCATGGCCGGCGATCCGGTGGCCGGCCCGTTCGCGCGCCCCGAGCTGCGCCGGCTCCCGGCTCTGGAACAGGACCTGGCTCACCTGTACGGCCCCGAGTGGGCCTCGATCGTGGAGCCGGGCCCGGCCACCGTGGCCTACACCGACCGCCTGCGCGAGGTCGCGTTCGACTGGCCCGGCGGCTTCGTCGCGCACCACTACACCCGCTACCTCGGCGACATCTCCGGCGGCCAGGCCGTGGGCGCGGTGACCGAGCGCCAGCACGGCATCGTCGACCACGCCGGCACCCGGTTCTACGTGTTCGACCGGATCCCGGACCGCAAGGCGTTCAAGGCCCGCTACCACGAGCTGCTCAACACCGCGCCGTGGGACGAGACGGAGCGGGAGCGCGTCATCGAGGAGTCGCGGATCGCCTACCGGCACAACTCCGCCGTCTTCAGCGACCTGGAGCGCCACCTCCCCCAGTACCTGGTCGCCTCCTGACTGTCAACCCCCAGACACTGGGAACGGACCATTCCTCCACTCCAAGTTGAGGAATGGTCCGTTCCCAAGCGTCCATCAGAGGTGAGGGTTGGGGGGCTTTACCTGCGTTGAACGCAGGTAAAGCCCCCCAACCCTCGTCGTAGGCGTGCGGGGAAGGCGCCTTCCCGGCGTGGAGGCAGAGGCATTCCCTTAGGTCAGGCCGCTTTTGGGTGGGGGCGGTAGCTGTCCACGTACTCCTGGCCGGTCAGCTCCAGGATGGCGTACATGATCTCGTCGGTGACGGCGCGGTGGATCATGGTCGACTCGGACATGCCCTCGTAGCGGGAGAAGTCCAGCGGCTTGCCGAAGCGCACGGTCATCGGGCGGATGCGCGGCAGGCCCTTGCCGTTGCGCTGCACCTGGTCGGTGCCGATGAGACCGACGGGCACCACCGGGGCGCCGGTCGCGAGCGCGATCCGGGCCACGCCGGCGTGCCCGCGGTAGAGGCGGCCGTCCAGGGAGCGGGTGCCCTCGGGGTAGATGGCGAACGCGCCGCCGCCGTTGAGCACCTCCTCCGCGGTGTCCAGCGCCGCCCGCGCGGCCCGGCCGCTGCCGCGCTGCACCGGGATGTGCCCGAGGCCGCCGAAGAAGCCGCGCATCAGCGCGCCCTTGACGCCCTTGCCCTCGAAGTACTCGGCCTTGGCCAGGAAGTTCACCCGCCGGGGCACGACCATCGGGATGACGATGCTGTCCACGAACGCCAGGTGGTTGCTCGCGAGCATCACCGGACCGGTGGCCGGGATGTTCTCCAGGCCCTCCACGTTGGGGCGGTAGACCGCCTGTCCCAGCCGTCCCGCAACCCGTTTCATGAACCAATAGAGCAAAACCCGACCTCCGCGCCGCCCAAGATGCCGCTTGGATTTTGTCACGTAGAACGCTTGAGCCGGCATCCCAGTGCCAGTGCCGTCCGTCACGGAGTACCCCAGTACCGGCCCCGGAACCACCCCTGGGTGTGAGCGAACCGGCAACCGAACAGACCCGTCCGGCGTAACCTGCCGACACAACCACTTGGCGAAGGGTGGTCGAGCACCATGGGCCACTGGGACCCCGGACACGAGCGGCTGCTGTACTTCTTCCTCGGCCTGGTCATCGCGTTCGTGCTGATCAGGATCAGCGTGCGGCTGATCAGGGCCAACGTGCGCTGGTGGCCGGGCAACGTGACGCCCGGCGGCATGCACATCCACCACGTGGTGTTCGGCGTGGTGGCGATGATGCTGGGCGGCGTGATCGGCCTGGCCCTGCCGGACGACTCCGGCGACTGGCGGCTGTGGTCGGCGGCCCTGTTCGGCGTGGGCACGGCGCTGGTGCTTGACGAGTTCGCGCTGATCCTGCACCTGCGGGACGTGTACTGGACGCAGTCCGGCCGGCTGTCGGTGGACGCGGTGTTCCTGGCCGTCGGGCTGACCGGGCTGTTACTGCTCGGGGCCAAGCCGCTGGACTACGGCCTGCTGCCCGACTTCGGCCTGCCGCCGCACGTGGCCGGCGGGCTGATCGCCCTGATCGACCTGGGGTTCGCGGTGGTCGCCCTGCTCAAGGGCAAGATCTGGACCGGGCTGCTGGGCCTGCTGCTGCCGCCGCTGGCCGAGGTCGGCGCGATGCGGCTGGCCCGCCCGAACTCGCCGTGGGCCCGCTGGCGCTACCAGTCCGGCTCATGGGAGCTGAACACCGCGATCCGGCGGGAGGCCCGCTACCGGCAGCCGCTGATCCTGGCCAAGATCCGGTTCCAGGAGTTCATCTCCGGCCGGCACGACCTGCCCGAGACGGAGCACGCGCTGCCCGCGGCCACGCCCGTCGAGAATCGTGAAAAAGATTCAGAAAAGGCCGTGACCGGACAGTAAAGGCCCTTCAGCGCGCACATTTACGGCCCGCAGAAAGGCCGGCGCCCCCGCACGGGGGTGAGCGGGGGCGCCGGGGTAACCCGCCACGTCGAGGGGGGAGGAACATGGCGGGAGCTAGCTACCGACCCCACTGTAGTACCCGGGTTCGGTCGCCCGAAACCCCTCGGTGTTGCCAATTGTAGTCGATCGACTACAGGCCCAGATCGCGGGCGATCAACATGCGCTGGACCTCGCTGGTGCCCTCGCCGATCTCCAGGATCTTGGCGTCCCGGTAGAACCGCCCGACCGGGTACTCGTTCATGAAGCCGTAGCCCCCGAAGATCTGGGTGGCGTCCCGTGAGTTGTCCATGGCCGCGTTGGACGAGACCAGCTTGGCGATGGAGGCCTCGCGCTTGAACGGCTCGCCGCGCAGCATCTTGTCGGCCGCGTGGTAGTAGGCCAGCCGGGCGGTGTGGGCCCGGGTCTCCATGTCGGCGATCTTGAACTGGATGGCCTGGTAGGTGCCGATCTTGTGGCCGAAGGCCTCGCGCTCGCGCACGTAGCGCAGGCACTCGTCGACGCAGCCCTGGGCCAGGCCGACGCCGAGGGCGGCGATGGCGATCCGGCCCTCGTCCAGGATGCGCAGGAACTGGGCGTAGCCGCGGCCACGCTCGCCGAGCAGGTTCTCGGCCGGCACCCGGCAGTCGCTGAACGACAGCTCCCGGGTGTCGGAGGCGTTCCAGCCGACCTTCGAGTACTTCTTCGACACGGTGAAGCCGGGCGTCCCGGACGGCACGATGATCGAGGAGATCTCCTTGCCGCCGTCGGCCTTCTGCCCGGTCACGGCGGTGACCGTGACGGCGGCGGTGATGTCGGTGCCCGAGTTGGTGATGAAGCACTTGGACCCGTTGATCACCCAGCTGTCGCCGTCCAGCCGGGCGGTGGTGCGGGTGGCGCCGGCGTCGGAGCCGCCGCCGGCCTCGGTCAGGCCGAAGCCGGCCAGCGCCTCGCCCGAGGTCAGCCTGGGCAGCCAGTGCCGCTTCTGCTCCTCGGTGCCGAACCGGTAGATCGGCATGGCGCCGAGCGAGATGCCGGCCTCCAGCGTGACCGCGACCGAGGAGTCGACCCGGGCCAGCTCCTCCAGGGTCAGGCAGAGGGCGAAGTAGTCGCCGCCCATGCCGCCGTGCTCCTCGGGGAACGGCAGGCCGAACAGGCCCATGCGGCCCATCTTGGCCACGATCTCGTACGGGAACTCCTCCCGCTCGTAGAAGTCGCCGATGACCGGCGCGACCTCCTGGCGGGCGAACTCCTCGACGGTCTTGCGCAGCGCCTCGTGCTCGGGGCTGATCCTGGTGTCCATGTCCGTCACTCCTGTAGGGGTGCAACCACCGCGAGCTGCTGGCCCAGCCGAACCTGTTGGCCCGCGTGCACGGCAAGCTCCGCGACCGCGCCGTCGATGGGCGCGACGACCGTGTGTTCCATCTTCATGGCCTCGACGACCAGCAGCGGCTGGCCGGCCGTGACCCGTTCGCCGGCGGCGACCTTGAGCAGCAGCACCGTGCCCGGCATCGGGCTGCTGACCGCGCCGCCGGCCGCGCCGGCCCCGCCCTTGCGGGACAGCTGCTCCGGCTCCTGGAGCGGCCAGTTGCCGATCCAGGTGATCTCGCCGTCCCGGGCATGCCGGTACGACCTGGTCACGCCCGCGCTGCGGACGTAGAGGCGATTGCCTTCACGCCAGGCGCTGGCCGCGACCGGTTCGCCGTCGCCGACGACAACCTCCGCGCTGGACGCCCGACCACGCAGGCGAACCTTGGTCGGCTCGTCGCCGGGCGCGCCGATCAGCCAGGACGTCCACGCCGGCTGGCCGATCCGCCAGCCGCCGGGAATGTCCCACGGGTCAACGGTTCCGCCATTCGGCTCCAACGCCAGGGCGCGCTCCAGGGCCGCCGCGACGAGCACGTCCTCGGGCATCGGGTTGGCGACCAGGGCGTCGAGCTTGCGCTCCACCAGGCCCGTGTCGAGCCGGCCGGCGACCACGTCCTCGTCGGCCAGCAGGGCCCGCAGGAACGGGATGTTCGTGGTGACGCCGAGAATCGTGACGTCGCCGAGCGCCGACCGGAGCTTGCGCAGCGCATCGTCGCGTGTGGACGCGTAGGCGATGTGCTTGGCCAGCATGGGGTCGTAGTCGCTGCCGACAACCGAGCCCTCGGAAACCCCTGAATCAACGCGGATCCGGTCCGACGGTTCTTCCAGTGCCAGCAAAGTGCCGCCGGTCGGCAGGAAGCCGTGGGCCGGGTCCTCGGCGTAGATGCGCGCCTCGACGGCGTGCCCGGTGAGCCGAATGTCTTCCTGGGTCAGGGAAAGCTTCTCCCCCGCCGCGACCCGCAGCTGCTGCTCGACGAGGTCGACTCCGGTGACCAGCTCGGTCACCGGGTGCTCGACCTGGAGCCGCGTGTTCATCTCCATGAAGAAGAACTCGTCGGGCCGGTCGGCGGAGACGATGAACTCCACGGTGCCGGCCCCGGTGTAGCCGACCGCCGCGGCCGCGTCGGCCGCCGACTTCCCCATCCGGGCGCGGGTTTCTTCGTCCAGCAGCGGCGACGGGGCCTCTTCGATGATCTTCTGGTGCCGGCGCTGGAGGCTGCACTCGCGCTCGCCCAGGTGCAACACCGTGCCGTGGGCGTCGGCGAGCACCTGGATCTCGATGTGCCGCGGATTGAGCACGAAGCGTTCGGCCAGCAGCGTGTCGTCGCCGAACGAGTTCCGCGCCTCGCGCTGGGCGGACTCGATCGCCGCCGGGAGCTCGTCGAGCGAGTGCACCAGCCGCATGCCCTTGCCGCCACCGCCGGCGGAGGGCTTGAGCAGCACCGGAAAGCCGATCTCGGCCACCGCGTGCTCGATGTCGTCACCGAACGCGCCCGGCACCACCGGCACGCCGGCGGCGGTCACGGTCTGCTTGGCCCGGATCTTGTCGCCCATGGCGTCGATCGCCGCCGGCGGCGGGCCTACGAACACCAGCCCCGCCTCGGCGCAGGCCCGTGCGAACGCGGCGTTCTCAGCCAGGAAGCCATATCCGGGGTGCACGGCCTGCGCCCCGGTCCGCAGCGCGGCGTCGATGATCCGCTCGATCGACAGGTAGCTCTCACGGGCGGCGGGCGGCCCGATGCGCACGGCGACGTCGGCCTCGTGGACATGCCGCGCGCCCTCGTCGGCGTCGCTGTGCACGGCGACGCTGCGAATCCCCATGCGCCGCAACGTGGTCGCGACACGGACCGCGATCTCGCCGCGGTTGGCGATCAGTACGGTGTCGAACATGCTCACATCCTGAAGACGCCGTAGCGGACGGGAGGCAGCGGCTCGTTGGCCGCGGCGGACAGGGCCAGACCGACCACGGTCCGGGTGTCCTTGGGGTCGATCACGCCGTCGTCCCACAGCCGCGCGGTCGAGTAGTACGGGTTGCCCTGGCTCTCGTACTGATCCCGGATCGGCTGCTTGAAGGCCTCTTCGTCCTGCACGGACCATTCGTCGCCGAGCTGGTCCCGACGAACCGTGGCCAGCACCGAGGCCGCCTGCTCACCGCCCATCACCGAGATCCGGGCGTTCGGCCACATCCACAGGAAGCGCGGCGAGTAGGCCCGGCCGCACATCGAGTAGTTGCCGGCCCCGAACGAGCCGCCGATGACCACGGTGAACTTGGGCACCCGGGCGCAGGCCACCGCGGTGACCATCTTGGCCCCGTGCTTGGCGATGCCGGCCGCCTCGTACTCGCGGCCGACCATGAAGCCGGAGATGTTCTGCAGGAACAGCAGGGGGACGCCGCGCTGGTCGCACAGCTCGATGAAGTGCGCGCCCTTGACCGCGGACTCGCCGAACAGGATGCCGTTGTTGGCCACGACGCCGACCGGGTGGCCGTGGATCCGGGCGAATCCGGTGACCAGGGTCGTGCCGTACTCGGCCTTGAACTCGGCGAACCGGCTGCCGTCGACGATCCGCGCGATCACTTCGCGTACGTCATAAGGGGTGCGGGTGTCGATCGGCACCACGCCGTAGAGCTGGTCGGGGTCGACGGCCGGCGCCTCGGTCGGCTCGACCTCCCAGGGCCGTTGCGCCCGGGGGCCGAAGGTGCCGACGATCTGGCGCATGATGCGCAGCGCGTGCGCGTCGTCCTCGGCCAGGTGGTCGGTGACGCCGGAGGTGCGCGAGTGCAGCTCGCCGCCGCCCAGCTCCTCGGCCGTGACGATCTCGCCGGTGGCCGCCTTCACCAGCGGCGGGCCGCCCAGGAAGATCGTGCCCTGGCCGCGCACGATGATCGCCTCGTCGCTCATCGCCGGCACGTACGCGCCGCCCGCGGTGCACGAGCCCAGCACGGCGGCGATCTGCGGGATGCCGCGAGCCGACATCGTGGCCTGGTTGTAGAAGATCCGGCCGAAGTGCTCGCGGTCCGGGAACACGTCGTCCTGCCGGGGCAGGAACGCGCCGCCGGAGTCCACCAGGTACAGGCACGGGAGGTTGTTGTGCAGCGCCACTTCCTGGGCGCGCAGGTGCTTCTTGACGGTGATCGGGTAGTAGGTGCCGCCCTTGACCGTCGCGTCGTTGGCCACGATCACGCACTCGCGGCCCTCGACCCGGCCGACGCCGGTGATGATGCCGGCGGCCGGCGCCTGGTCGTCGTACATGCCGCCGGCGGCCAGCGGGGACAGCTCCAGGAACGGCGAACCCGGGTCGAGCAGGTGGTCCACCCGGTCCCGCGGCAGCAACTTGCCGCGTTCCACATGCCGGATCCGCGACTTCTCGGGCCCGCCCAGCGCGGTCTCGGCCAGCTTGGCCCGCAGCTGCGCGACCAGCTCGATGTGTTCCTTGGCGTTGCGCTGGTAGCCCGGATCGGTCGGATCCGCGGCGCTGGCCAGTGCCGGCGCGACCATGACACTCCTGTACTGTTAGCGACCGTTAACCCAGGACTCCAGGTTAACGGTCGCTAACAGGTTCGTCCAGTCAGGTCCTCAGCCGGTCACGGCGGTCAGCGAGGGCAGGTAGCCGCTGGCGTAGCCGGCGGCGTTCGGGTGGTAGGAGTTGACAACCGGGAAGGTCACACTGTTCAGCCACCAGGTGGACGAGCAGATGCCGTGGCTGGCGAACGCACCGCGCACGTCCACGAACTGGAAGCCGTGCCGGCTGGCCGCGGCCGAGATGGCCGTGTCCAGGCTGTCCGCGCCGCTGTTGATGTAGCCACGGGCGGTGTCGCTCAGGCCCACGTTGCACGAGCCGCCGAGCTGGTAGATGCGCGGGTAGCCGACCACGTAGACCGTCGCGTTCGGAGCGTGGCTGCGGATCGCGTTGTAGGTGTTGTCCAGCAGACCCGGCAGGGTCGTGCCGATGTAGCTCTTGGCCTTGTTGACGGCGGTGTTGCAGCCCGAGTCGCCGCCGATGATGCAGGACTCCATCGTGCTGGTGAAGCCCGCGTCGTTGCCGCCGATCGTGACCGTGACGACCGTGTTGGCCGAGCTCAGCGAGCCCACCTGACTGTTGATCACGTCTCCGGTTTTCGCGCCGGAGCAGGCGACGTTCGTGAATGCGGACACCGAGTGCGCGGCCGCCCACAGGCTCGGATAGCCCTTGGCGCTGCGGTCGCAGCTGTTGTCGTACGAGCTTTGCGTGCCGACGCCGGAGGCGTAGGAGTCGCCGACGGCGGCGTAGTTCACGGCGGCAGGGGCCGCGTACGCGAATGTCGTTGTGGACAGTGCGGCCGCGACGGCGACCGCGAGGCAGGGGAGGGCACGAGAAAGGCGCATGGCAGGGAGACCTCTCCGTTGAGGGTGCCTAGACCGGATAATCGTTGCAGTAACAAGGTTTCCACCGGAAGAGATGCGTCAAGAGTTGATGACATATTCGCCTTTTGGGCACGAAACACCCCCGGTCACTCCACCGATCGATACCGCGGTTAGCGTTCGTTAACTAGCTCGACTACCATCGGTCGGGTGCCGTTCGCCGAGCAGTCCGCGCCGTCCGCGCCGCCGACCCGGCGCCAGCAGATCCTCGCCGCCGCCGCGGAGCTGTTCGCCCGGCACGGCTTCCACGGCGTCGGCATCAACGACATCGGCGCCGCCGTCGGCATCTCCGGCCCCGCCCTGTACCGGCACTTCCGCAGCAAGGACTCCGTGCTCGGGGAGATGCTCACCTCGATCAGCGAGCTCCTGCTGGCCGGGGCCCAGAGCCGGGTGCGCGCCGCCGCCGACCCGGAGGAATCGATCCGGGTCCTGATCCGCTGGCAGGTCGACTTCGCCCTGGACAATCCGGCGCTGATCACCGTGCAGGAGCGGGACCTCGGCAATCTCGCCGACACCGACCGCCAGCGCGTGCGCACCCTGCAACGGCGCTACGTCGAGGTCTGGGTCAGCACGATCCGCCGCGCCCGCCCGGAGGTCGGCGAGCCGGCGGCCCGAGCCGGCGCGCACGCGCTGTTCGGGTTGATCAACTCCACCCCGCACTCCGCCCACCTGGACCGCGACCAGATGGCCGACCTGCTGGCCGCCATGGCCTACGCCGCGGTGCACTCCATTACCTAGCCACCCATTACCTAGCCACGTTGAGCATGCGCTCGTTGAAGAGCTGCCGCACCTCGTTCACGCCGTGCGCCTCGTCCATGAGCATGGCGATCTCGGCGTCGGCCTCGCCGGCCGCCTTCGCGCGCGGCAGCATGATGTCCTCGTAGGCACGGACGCCCTCGTCGAGAGTGACATGGGCGGCAACGGCTGCGGCCAGGTCGCTGCCGTCGATCAGGGCAAGGTTCGCGCCGATGCCGTGCGGCGGCAGGAGATGGGCAGCGTCGCCGAGCAGCGTGACCCCGGGGACGTGGTCCCAGCTGTGCCCGACCGGCAGCACGTGGAGCGGGCGGCTGACGAAGCCGCCGTCGTTGCGGCGGATGAGGTCGAGCACGCTGTCGTGCCAGCCCGCGAACCGGGCCAGCAGGTACTGGCGCACGGCCTCGGTGTCGGCGATGTCGATGCCGGCGTCCGCCGCCCAGTCGACCGGGATGTCCTCGAGCTCGGCGTACACGCGGACGTGACCACCGCTGTTGCGCTGCGCGAACAGCATTCCGGCGCCGCCCGCCCCGGCGGCCAGGCTGCCCGGGCCGATCAGCTGGGCCAGCTCGGGGTGGCGGGTGTCGATGTCGTCGAGGTACGTCTCCACCAGGCTGGTGCCCGTGTAGATCGGGGTGACGGACGAGAGGGCCGGGCGGGTGCGTGACCAGGCGCCGTCCGCGCCGACCACGAGGTCGAACTGTTCCGTTGTGCCGTCGGCGAAGCGCACGGTGGCAATGCCGTCCTGGGCGGTGACGCCGTCGACCGGGCGTCCCCAGCGGACGGTGTCGGGCGTGAGGGAGTTGAGCAGCAGCTCGCGGAGCTGGCCGCGGTCGATCTCCGGGGCGTAGTACTCGCCCTCGGTTGGCTGCTCGTGGTTGACCAGCTCGGCGGTGACCGAGTTGAGCATGCGCATTTCCTGCGCGTCGGCGCGGGCCACCGCGCGGAACTGCTCGTACAGGCCGATGGCGCGCATCGCCTCCTGGCCGGTGGGGGCGTGCAGGTCGAGCATGCCGCCCTGCCAGCGGGCGAACGCGGACGCCTCCCGCTCGAAGACGGTGACCTGAAAGCCGTTGACCTGGAGGCCGCGGGCCGCGGCCAGACCGCCGGGACCGGCGCCGATCACCGCGATACGGGGAGAGCTCATGGTGGATGTTCCTTCCGGTCGGGCTTGCCCGCCCAGAAAAGCACAGCCACTCAGAAAGTGCAATGACTCAATCTTTTGAGCTGTTGCACCTTTGTCGTACGATGGGCGCATGGAGCAGCTCGGGCGCCGCGAGCGCAAGAAGGCCCAGACCCGCCAGGCCCTGGCCGACGCGGCCCTGGAGCTGTTCGACGCGCGCGGCTACGACCAGGTCAGCGTCAAGGACGTGGCCGACGCGGCCGACGTCTCGGTGACCACCCTGTTCAAGTACTTCCCCAGCAAGGAGGCCCTGGTCCTCGACCAGGACGAGGACGTCGAGGCGGCGCTGGTGGCCTCGGTGCGCGAACGGGGCGACCGGCCCATCCCGCAGGCCCTGTGCGAGCACCTGCGGCAGCGGCTGGCCGTGCATCCCGTCACCGCGCAGATGACGGCGTTCGGGCGGGTGATCGAGCGGACGCCCGCGCTCCAGGAGTACGTCAGCCGGATGTGGCTGCGGCACGAGACCGCCCTGGCCCAGGCGATCGCCGCCGAGGCCGGCGTCGAGCCGGACGACATCCGCTGCGCCGCCCTGGCCCGCTTCGGCCTCGAGGCCCTGCAACTGGCCCGCCGGTACCCCGATCCCGCCGCGATGATCGACCCGATCTTCGACCTGCTCGAGAACGGGTGGCCCGCCTAGAGCCCGGCGGCCAGCCGCCGCAGGCAGGCCGCGAGCTCGGCCGGGTCGGGCCGACGCAGCCGCCGCGGCGCGGTCGACGCCGGCCGCCAGGACTCCACGAACACCCGCGTCCACGTGCGTTCCACCGGGAACTGGAGGAACAGCGTCGCCGACAGCGTGTCCGCGACCGGCTCGACCCGGTGGATCTGGCTCACCGTCATCAGCGAGCGCGCGCCGACGCCGGCCAGGGCGACGAACTGGCGGGCCAGCGTGACCGGGCCGCGGGGGCGCAGCCGGTAGCCGGTGTCCCGGCCGGGGCTGCGGTATTCGTACTCCAGGCAGGGAATCGGCTCGTCCTCGCCGTCGTACTCGTGGAAGTGCTCCCATTTCAACGCGCCCCGCAGCAGCACGCTGGCGAACCGCCACCGGTGATTGTGGATCTCTTCCACGCTGTGCGGGGCGACGGCCGGGTCCCACACGTGCAGCACCAGCCGAAAGCCCTTGAGCGGCAAGGAATCCCACTCGTCGGTGTCGACCACGACGAGCTTCACGAACCCGTTGTGGTGCACGGTCGCCCGGCCGGCCAGCCGTTCGCGGACCGCGGCCTCGGCGGCCGCGGCCGCCAGGTCGGCCACCAGCGCGCAGGCGGTCGCGTGCACCCAGTCGGTCCCGTCCCGCAGCGCCACGCCGATGTCCGCGGCCTCGATCAGCGTGCCAATCACTGTGACCTCACCTCCCACACCTCGGCCTGGTCCCGGAACTCCTTGGCCTCCAGGTCCAGGATCCCCACCCGGTCGGCCAGCCCGTCCGGCGCCGACCAGCCGTCACCGAGCCGGCCGCGCAGGGCCTGGCTCACGGCGATGTAGTGCCGCTTCGGACGCAGCCCGACGTGGCGCCCACGCATCGCGTCGGCCATGCCCTGTTCCAGCCGGGCGACCTCCACAATGGACGCCCCGTCGAACGCCGGCACGAAGCTGGTGATGCCACCGATGCGGCCGTACTCGTACTCGCCGAAGTGCAACGCCATCCGTGAGCCGACGCGCAGGCCCTCCTCGCGGATCTCCAGGTTCAGCCGGCCGATCTCGCCGACGAGCTGCCGCCACTGGGCCAGCAGGTCGGCCACGAGCCCGGCCAGGTTGTGGAACACACGGGCCGGGAAGGCCGCGACGAAGCCGTCACCGGCGGTCTGCACCTGCATGGCGCCGAGCCGTCCGAGCATCCGGTCGAAGTAGGTGCCGATGGACTTGCGGAACGCGGCCTGGATGGAGTTGGTATCAGAGCCGAAGCTGTGCATCTGCTCCCGTGCGTACTTCAGCGCCGTGCCATAGCCGGCGAGATCCACGGCCACCAGCAGCCCGCTCTCGCGGCGGGCGAACAGGTCGCGGGGTAAGGACACGGCCAACGACTCCAGTTTCCCCCGCAGTCCCGGAGTGCCCAGCACATGCTGGATGTTGCTCATCAGCGGCTTGCCCAGGAACCACTGCTCGACTCGCTGGTGCGCCTCGCTGTAGCGCTGGTGCACGGTGTCGCCGCTGCCGATCAGTGGCAGGAACACGTAGCCGCGGCGCAGGTCGGGGTCCGCGATGTTGCGCAGGCACGCTTCATCCACTGAGGACAGTCCGTAACGGATGATCTGGTACGCCTTCACCAGCGCCGGCGTGCGGGGCGAGACCTTGAGTTCGAGGAAGTCCCCCAGCGGCGTCACCGCCGTGTCGCGCAGGCCCAACAGGTACGCCAGATGGTTGATCTCCGCCTCCGTGTTCCGGCCGGCCATCGTGAGATCGATCCGCCGGCGCAGCGACCCGACCGTCGTCGGCGGGCTGTAGCTGGTGTCGACCGGGTAGGCCACGAAGGGCGTCGACCAGTAACCCTCGTCGTGCTCGGCGCCCGTTCCGAACGAGTAGCTGGGGAAGGTGAGCAGCAGATGCGGGCGGCCGGCGTCCTGGTGCACGGTGATCTCCAGGGTGGAGATCACCCACACCTGCGCCGGCGGCACCGTCAGCCGCCACTCGTCGGGCGTCCCGCTGTCGATGATCTCGTACGTCACCGCCGGCTCACATCACGTCGTTGTCCGCGTGGTCATCGCGGTCATGGGAGAAAGGCGCCGGCCATCCGGTCGAGCACCTCCGGCACATTCGAGGAGACCTTGCGCTCCCGGAACCGGAAGCCGCCGTCCACCCGCCGGCCGGCGAACTCGTCGATCCGCACCCAGACGTGCGGCACCGACAGCTGCCGGCCGGCCGGCAGCTCGGTCCGGTGGTAGTCGAACACGTACGCCGTGTAGCTGTCCGAGGTATTGGAGAGCTTCAGCGAAAAGTTGCGATAGACCGGGTCACCGCGCCACGAATCCCGCAAATGAGGGAGAACGTTGTTGTACCCGACGGACAACGCGCGCACGTACTCGGGCCGCAGCCGTTCGAGGAGCTGCACCAGCGATTCGGACACTCCGGCCAGGCTGGCCCCCTCAGCCAGCCGAAGGAAATCCACGTCATCCCCGCACCGCCGCCGGACGTCGGCCGCGGAAAGCACGAGGGACGCATAGGGGAACATCCAGGTCTCCCATGTGCCCGGCGGGTGTGGATCGACCAGCAGAATTCGCTCCGGGTCATCGGCGTCCGTGACCAATTGCGGGGCCGTCATCGCCACCCGTCGCGGTATTTCGTCACGGTGCAGCCGCGTCGACTGCGCCCAGTCGTCCAGCTCGTCCCAGGTGTAGTCCTTCAGGACCATTTCCGTCCTCCTCGGTCAGTTTTGCCAACACTTCCCGCTCCGCCCGGCCGAGAATGTCCGGCATCGGCCGGAACAACTCCTCGTCCAGGCCGCGGAACAATTTCTCCCTGGGCCCCTTTTTCGCCCAGACGGTCACTTCCCCCAGTGATATGACTTCCGCCGCCGGCGGTTTCTGCGCCCGGGGCCGCACCATCGCCACGGCGATCGCCTCGTAGCCGTGGCGGCACGCCGCCACCGCCCGGTTCGTGCCGTCCAGCAGCACCGCCGTCGCGCCGTACGACTCCGCGATCACGCCGAGCGCCACCCGGTCCGGCGCGTGCCGCACCGGCGTGTACGGCCGCAGTCCAGCAGCGAGCTGTTGTTGCAGCACCGCGTGCGCATTGGTCAACCGCTCACGCCGTACCGACCGGATCGTCGACCGCAGCGCTGCCAGCGGCACCATCTCGACGCACACGTCCGCCGCGCCCCAGAACTCGGCAAATGACCTGCTCAAAGCCTCATTGACGAGGCGTTCCGGGATCACGACAGATCCCCGAGAACGTCGGCGGCGTGGCGGCGGACAGCGTCGGTGCACCATGGATCGGCGGTGATGAGGTCGCGGCCGAGGCGGCCGAGCACGAGCAGCGCCCAGCGCGCCGAGGCCGGGTCGGCGGTGGGCACGGTGTCGAGGAACGTGGTCCACAGACCGGCGGCGGCGAGGGCCTCCCGGCTCGGCACGCCGTGGGTGGGCCACCAGCGGTCAGTGGCGACCAGGGCGCTGAAGACGAGGTTGCGGGCCCGGTCCAGGCGGGTGAGGCAGGCCCCGTAATGGCCGCGGCGGAGGCTTTTCACGGCCGAGGTGTAGCCGATAAGAAAATCCACGGCGGCGGCGTTTCGGTGCCGACGCACGACGGCCGGATCGCGGGCCGCCCGAAGTGAAGAGTCGAGCAGCGCCGCGAACCGGCCGTCCGGATCCCACAGAATGCGGTTCTTGGCCCGCAGCGGCGTGGGAACAACGGTCGACGGCGTCAGGAAGAAGAATTCCACCAGGCCGAACCGCGAACTGACAACGGCCGTGCGCACGCCGAATTCAGGGAGATAGCGGACCTGGTCCACCCCGATCGTGTCCGGCACAAAATCGATGTCGCCGCGCAGCGCGCCGGCCAGGCGATCCTCGGCGACCAACACGAATAGATCCAGATCCGAATGCTCATCGGCTTCCCCTACACCATGGGAGCCGCCGATCGCCAGTCCCGCAAATCCGGGACGACGGGCCAGTTCCTCGGGCAACTCACGGGCGAGCCAATGATCGACGTCGGCGTTCATGGCGGCACCCCCGGCCGAAATTGGTCCAACTTCGGAGGATAGCGGCAGGTCACGGTCACCAAAAGCGCGACATCGCCCGTTCGAGTGTATTCAGACCATCGGGATTGCCTAATTGCCCCGATCGGGGGTCGTCAGCTCAGCCAAGCGGCGGCATAGGCCAGCATGTACTCGGCCAGCAGTGGATGCCGGGCGTCGAGGTGCGCACCGAGCGCCGGCGTGACGGCGAAGGCCCGCCTAGAATCGGTTGGGTGGCGGACTTCGAGCGGCACCGGCAGCGCCTGTTCGCGGTGGCCTACCGCCTGCTCGGCTCGGCCGCCGAGGCCGAGGACGCGGTGCAGGACACGTACCTGCGCTGGCACGCCGCCGATCAGGCTGAGGTCCACGAGCCGGCGGCCTGGCTGACCAAGGTCCTCACCAACCTGTGCCTGAACCGGCTGACCTCGGCGCGGGCCCGCCGCGAGAGCTACATCGGCCCCTGGCTGCCGGAACCGGTGCTGACCGCGCGCACCCCGCTGGACACGGCCGAGCTGCGCGAGTCCGTGACGATGGCGTTCCTGCTGCTGATCGAACGCCTCACCCCGGCCGAGCGGGCGGTGTTCGTGCTGCGCGAGGCCTTCGAGTACAGCCACCGCGAGATCGCCGACGTGCTCGACCTGACCGAGGCCAACTGCCAGCAGCTCTATCACCGGGCCAAGCAGCGGGTGGCCCAGGACCGGCGCCGGTTCGACGCCGACGGCGAGGAGAAGCTGCGCATCACCAAGAACTTCCTGGTCGCCGCGCGCAGCGGGAACATGGCGGCGCTGGAGGGCATGCTAGCCGAGGACGTGGTGGCCTGGGCCGACGGCGGCGGCAAGGTCACCGCCGCGCGCAAGCCGATCCGCGGCCGCGAGCGGGCGGCGGTGTATCTCGGTTGGCTGGCCGGCGATGCCGACGGCCTGGAGATCCGGCTGGACGAGGTGAACGGGGAGCCCGCCATCGTGGCCCTCCTCCACGGCGAGCTGTCAGTCGTCATCAACCTGCAGATCGTGGACGGCCTGATCACCGACTTCCGCGCGATCGTCAACCCGGACAAGCTGACCTACCTCGCCCGCCAGGTGACGCAGGCCACATAGCCACCCTGTCAGGAATCGCGGCCCTGCCCGGTTCAAGTCCCGTCACCACAAGTGAAAGGGACACGGAGATGACCACCATCGTTGTCATCGGGGCCGGCTACGCGGGCCTGACTGCCGCCCGCCGCATCGCCAAGCGGACCGACGCGCACGTCACGCTGGTCAACGCGGAGCCGGACTTCGTGGAGCGGATCCGGCTGCACCAGCACGCGGCCGGCCAGGACCTGCGGTCGCGCCCACTGGCAGAGGCCGTGCGGGGCACCGGGATCGAGCTGGTGATCGGCCGGGTGCGGGCGATCGACCCGGCCGGCAAGGAGATCGACGTGGACGGCCGCAAGATCGGCTACGACACGCTGGTCTACGCCCTCGGCAGCGTCTCGGACGACCGGGGCGTGCCGGGCGTGGCGGAGCACGCCCTCTCGGTCGACGGCCTCGCCGGTGCCACCGAGGTGCGAGAGCTGTTGGCTCGCAAGGCAACCGTGACCATCATCGGGGCCGGCCTGACCGGCGTCGAGACGGCGACCGAGCTCGCCGAGACGCACCCGGACCTGCACGTCCGGATCGTCGCCGGACACGCGCCGGGGGCCCGGCTGTCGGAGAACGCGCGCAGGCACTTCGACAAGGTGTTCCGTCGGCTGGGCATCGAGGTCCGTGCCGGCGCGCGGGTCGCCAAGGTGTTGCCGGACAGCGTGGTGCTGGCCGACGGCGACGAGCTGCCCACCGACATCACCGTGTGGACAACGGGATTCGTCGTGTCGCAGCTGGCCGCCGAGGCCGGCGTCGAGACCGACCACAGTGGACGGATCGTGGTGGACCAGACCCAGCGTTCGGTCTCTCACCCCGACATCTACGCCGTCGGCGACAGCGCGGCGGTCCGGATCAATGGCCAGGAGCTGCGCATGGCGTGCGCCACCGCCGAACCGATGGCGCTGTACACCGCGAAGGCGATTACGGCCCGGCTGCGTGGTCAGGAGCCGAAGCCCTTCAGCTACCGCTACTACATCCAGTGCATCAGCCTCGGCCGCCGGGACGGGCTGGTCCAGCGCGTCGACGCGCTGGACCGTCCACAACGGATGGTGCTGACCGGACGGGTCGCCGCGCTGGTCAAGGAGGGCATCGTCCGCGGCGCCGGGTGGACGGCCATCGGCTAGGAGGCCTCGACCGACCAGCGTTCCTCGATGCGGCCGAACCGCCACACCGCCAGCGCCACCAGCCAGGTGACCACGAACAGGCCGACGATCACGTAGCCGACCAGGTTCAGGTCGAGGGTGTCGATCCAGCCCAGCACGCCGGTGGTGACGTCGAGCTTCTCGGCCAGCAGCTGCAGCAGCTCGATCAGGCCGATCACCAGGGCGACCACCACGGACAGGCCGGTGACGGTGATGTTGTAGAAGACCTTGCGCACCGGTTTGGCGAAGGCCCAGCCGTAGGCGAAGTTCATGAAGCAGCCGTCGATCGAGTCGAACAGGCTCATGCCGGCGGCGAACAGCACCGGCAGCGTCAGGATGGCGTACCACGGCAGGGAGAACGCGGCCGCACCGCCGGCGAGCACCAGCAGCGACACCTCCGTCGCGGTGTCGAAACCGAGGCCGAACAGCAGGCCTGTGGGATACATCTGCCACGGCCTGCTGATGGCCTTGGTCAGGCCGCGCAGGATCCGGTTCATGAAACCGCGCTCGTCCAGCCGGCGCTCCAGCTCGGCCTCGTCGAACTCGCCGCCGCGCATCTTGCGGAACACCTTGATGATGTGGGCCATCACGACGAGGTTGATGATGCCGATCAGCACCAGGAAGACGCCGGACACCAGCGTGCCGACGATGCCGGTCCAGTTGTGCAGGCCCGAGCCGTCGTCGGAGACCTCGCCGGCCAGTGCCCGCACGCCCAGCGCGAGCAGCACGCAAAGGCCGAACACCACGCTGGAGTGGCCCAGGGAGAACCAGAAGCCGACCGACAGCGGCCGCTTGCCTTCGGACATCAGCTTCCGGGTGGTGTTGTCGATGGCCGCGATGTGGTCGGCGTCGAAGGCGTGCCGCAGGCCGAGCGTGTACGCGGTCAGCCCCAGGCCGATGCCGAAGACCTGGCCGTTGCCGATCTGGTAGTTGGCCGGCGAGATGAGGAAGATCAGTGAACCCCAGCCGATCACGTGCAGGGCCAGCACGAAGGCGGCCATGCCGCCAATGCTGGCCCACTCCGGCCGGCTGAGCGGCCGGGTGCGATCGGGACGCAGGGTGTCCACCATGTCGCCGCCTCTTTCGAGCTAGGGGAAACAACAGGCAAGATTGTGGTACCTGCAACCCTTTGGCGACAGTGCCGAGCGGCGGAGAATTCTCACAACGGGTGGCCCGGCGCGGCGTTACCGGACCACTGCGTCACCGTGCGATCACGGCGAGTAGCACACGTGCGTGCTGGTGTTGAAGATCGGCGTCGTGCTCACGGCGAGGTTGGACGCCGGGTTGACGATCACCGAACCGCTGCGGGTGAGCTTGTCCTCGCAGGCGATGATCGCGGAGTTGGTCGAGTTGCCGGCCCACAGGTCGATGTGCCGTTTCCCGCTGTTCCAGTCGGAGTCACACTGCGCGCAGTCGTCCTCCATGATGAAGTACTTCTTCAGGTAGGCGTAGTACACCTTGGTGCCGGGCGCCAGTTCGGACCGGTTGGTCGCGAACGTGACCGGGTTGCTGAACGTGCCGACGCCGCCCGCCTGCGAGTGGATCACGGGATAGGCGATGGCGGCGCTGCCGGGCGGGTCGTTGTCCAAGGCCCCGTACAACGTCACGTACATGGTGTACGTGGTGCTGTGCGGCGTGACGGCGGCCTGGGCTGTGTTCGCCTGGGCAGGGGCGGCGACCGCGACGAGCAAGCCGATGCCGAGCAGGGCGACCAGCAGCTTGCTTTTCATGCACACCTCCTAGAATTCACATATATGGTTAGGAAACTTCCCTAACACTGCCGAGGGTAGGAGCGCGCTCCCACGGCGAGAAGCCCCGGATCGTTCACAGTTATCCGGCTCGTCACGCGCCCGATCGCGAAAATTCTTCAGATTCCGGCCCAGGGCTGGTACGTCTGTGCGCGGCCGTCCACCGACGAAGGGTTGTCAGGCACATGGGTAGGAAGACGCTGGCCGCCGCGCTGGCGGTGGCGATCGCCGTGATCGCGCCGGGCTTCGCGCACGCCGACACCGGGGCCTGGGTGATCCAGGGCTCCGACCACGCCCGGGCACTGGACGAGAGCCAGGGCCTGGCCACGGTCGTAAGGCCGAACTCCAGCTTCATCCAGTACACCGGCATCTCCACGATCCCGGTCGCCGACTCGGTCAAGGGCTGGAACCACGTCGGCGACCCGGGTTCGCGGCTGGGCTACTACATCGAGCCGTACCAGAGCGACAACAACGGGGCCAAGATGTTCCGGGTGCAGTCGCCCGACGGCAGCTGGGCCGAGTACACGCACAAGCTGGAGTCCTGGGAGGCGCTGAACAACTCGTTCGCCGCGGTCTCGCCGGACGGGCAGTGGCTGGTCTCCGGCGAGTACGGCACGATGGACCGCCTGCTGGTGTACCCGATGCCGGGCGTCCGGTTCACCACCCCGAGCCAGAACCTGCCGTACGCCTTCGCGATCCGCCTGGACCACCCCGTCCGCGACGTGCAGGGCTGCGACTTCACCTCGTCGACGCAGCTGCTGTGCACCTCCGACGACCCGGAGGGCTCGCTGTTCGGCGTCACGAAGCCGTTGCTGCAACTGGATCTGGCCGGCGCGCTCGGCGGATCCGACGTGGCGGCCCACGTGAGCGCTCTCGGCCAGCTGCCGCTGCAGAGCTCCTGCACCGGCGCCTTCGAGGTCGAGGGCATGGACTACGACATGCGGGACGGAACGCTGCGCGCGATCGTGATGTCGCCCGGGTTCTGCGTGCTCACCGACTCGAAGACCTGGCGTTTCAAGCACTCCTGAACCCGGACGGCCGATTGGATCACCGCCGGTCCCGGTTGTGTTGCAAGATGGGCCGGTGGACCCACAGGATCCGGAGCGACGACAGCGCATGGTCAGCACGGCCGGCGAGGCGCTCGCCGCCGCCCAGGCGGGCGACGACGGCGCCGCGATCAGCCTGCTGACCACCTTCGTCGACACCTCGCCGGCCGGCGACGTCGACGGCAAGGAACTCGTGCTGATGCTGTTCCGCGAGTGCAGCGAGATGGTCGCCGCGCTCGGCTCCGGCGGGGCCACCCCGGTCAAGATGCAGGTCTACGACGCCGACGGCCAGGAAGTCTCCATCGACGACGCGGACCCCCCGGTCCGCACCGCGGTCCGCACCCTGCTCGCCGAGGTGCACGGCGACCAGGACGCGGCCCGCGCCCAGATCGACATCGCCCTGAGCACCGCCGCCCCGAGCGAGGTGGCGGCGGTGGTCATGCAGGCCCTGCGCTGGACCATCCGGCTGGCCACCGAGTGCACCAACCGCGACCTCCCCGTCGCCGGCTGGATCGCCGAATCCCTCGACAGCGACGACGACACCACCGACGACTGAAAGCTTGGAAGGGGGCTTTCCTACACTCCGAGTGCAGGAAGGGGGCTTTCCTACACTCGGGGTGGAGGAACGACGCGTTGATCATGCTTGGGGGCTCAAGCCATGTCGCGGGTCATCCGCCATCCCCGATGAGGGGTTCGATCTGCATGGCCTCGTGGAGCTCGGCGGCCAGTTCGAGGAGCACCCGGCGGGTCTCGGCGACCTCGGCGCGCAAGGCGTCGATCTGGGACCAGCCGCGCTCGTGCACGACGACGCTGGCGCCGGGCTGGCGGGTGGCCTCCCACTCGGCCAGCGCGGGGTGCCACTTGGTGAGCAGGGGCCGCAGCACGGTGTTGACCATCTCGACCGCGATGCCGGCGAAGGTGACGCCGCCGGCGCGGCCGCGCGGGGCCCGTTGGGGTCCGTACTTGCGCAGGATGTCGCGAGTGCACGCGAACAGCGAGTAAATGCTGTTCAGCTCCTCGCGCACGATTCCGGCCCCCGGTTTTTGTTCCACGGTCGTAATCCTGGTCGCGAGCTCGACATACAGCTCCCAGGCGGCCTCGCGTTCAATCGGTGACGGTGTCCACACACCGCTCACCCGGGTTCGGTGACTCACGGAGAAGCTCCTCCACTCAAAGGCCCCGGCGCGGCCGATCGATAACCGTCCGATTCCCGTTGCTCGGGAATGGGCGTGACCGGGCCGATGCGGGGTGGAGAGGACGGACTGGGCAGATTGTTGATCTCGTCATTGCGGGCGCGCTCCCGGATCCGCTCGATCTCCGCGAGGTAGCGGCCACGGCGCTCGGCGTCGGTGGCGCCGAGCTGTCCGGGGTCGTCGACGAGCTTGCGGACCAGGGTGTAGACGCTGGACTCGTGCAGGCGGTACTTGCCGTAGTTCTCCTCGGCCTTGAACGTCCTGTGCAGGCCGAACACCACCGCGCCGAACACCGACAGGACCTGCACCAGCAGGCGCGAGCCGTTGCCGTCGGTGACGTAGGGGATCAGGAACGGCAGCGACAGCGAGATCAGCACGGTCCAGCCGACGGCGTAGTAGTGGGCCGCCCCGTACAGCCAGGCGCGGTGCTGCCAGACCCGCAGCACCGGCACCGTGCGCCGGTAGTGCGCCGCGGCCCAGTCGCGCAGTTCGGGCCCGATCAGGTCGGCGTCCGCGAACGGTCCGTCCGCGCCGCCGCCCGCGGTTGCGACGGTGAATTTCGGCTTCATGTAGGCCGCAATCGCGACCGCGCTGGATATAGCCAGAACGGTCACGACACAAAGCCCGACAACCCACGGGTCGACCACCACGCACCCATCTCATAACGGTGTCAAGTGCGGGAGCGTAGCCCAGCCCAACTGTGATGCCCAGGGTCACGGAACGCAGCCGAATCGCGTTTTCCCGGGAGAGTGGACAATCAGTGATCCGGCCCCGGCGAACGGTGGAGGACTGCCGTCAGCAGGTCGACGACCGAACGTGACGACGCTTCATGATCCGTCACCCGCAGTAGCGCCGACTCACGAATTATGGCAACCAGGTGGCTTGCGATTCACCCGTCCGTCAGGCTCGACACTGTCCCCCATCGGAGTTAACCGGAGGAGGTCGGGACGAGATGGCCTGGGATGTGTTCCTCAGCTACTGCCGGTCGGACACCACGCCGGCCGAGGCGCTGGCGGCCGAGCTGCGGGTGCGGGGGCTGCGGGTGTTCCAGGACGAGGTCGGCGTGCACCGGTTCGACTCGGTGTCCCGGACGATCATGGCCGAGCTCGCTCGGTCCCGGCTGCTGCTGGCCTACTACTCGCACGCCTACCCGACACGCCGGGCCTGCCAGCAGGAGCTCATCACGGCTTTCCTTGCCGGGCAACGGGAAGGCGATCCGCTGCGGCGGGTGCTGGTGGTCAATCCCGAGCGCGGCACCGGCCACATCGAGCCGATCGAGCTGCGGGACGCCCGGTTCTGGAGCCCGTCGGCCGAGCTGCGCCACCTCACCGAGGCCGTCACGCGCAGGGTCGACGAGCTGCCGACGCCGATCGGCGACGTGGACCACGGCCGCGCCCCGCTGTGGCTGCCGGCTCCGGGCCACCGCCCGCCGCCCCGGTTCGTCGGCCGCACCGCCGAGCTGTGGCGCCTGCACTCGGCGCTGCACCCGCAGTCGGCGACGCTGACCGAGGGCGGCGGCGAGCCGGTCGCCGTGGTGCACGGCGTCGGCGGCATCGGCACGTCCTCGCTGGTCGCCGAGTACGCCCGGCAGTTCGGCGCGACCTTCCCCGGCGGCGTCTTCTGGCTGTCGGCCGCCGAGCCGTGGCCGGAGCAGCTGGCCGCGATCGCCGACGCCCTGGGCGCCGACGGCGTCGGGCCGGCCGTCGATCGGGTGGCGCTGGCGCTGGACGGCCCGCGGGAACCCAGCCTCTGGGTGGTCGACGGCGTGCCGTCCGGGCTCGACCTGGACCAGGTCCGCCGGCTGCTCTCCCCGCACCCCACGGCGGCCAGCGTCGTCACCACCACCGACGGCAGCTACGCCGAGCTCGGCACCGGCGTATCGATCCGGGAACTCCCGGCGGCACAAGCGGTTCGGCTGATCCTGAACGAGGTCGACGCGCTGGCCCCGGGCGACCGCGAGTCGGCCCACAAGCTGGTGGACGCCGTCGGCGGGCACCCCGGCGCGCTGCTGGACCTGGCCGGCTCGGCCCGGTCGGCGGGCCTGGACTCGGTGCGGCGGCGGCTGTCGTCCCGGGACTGGCCGGTGCTGGAGGCGACCGCGAAGCGGCTGCTGGCCGAGGTCGACGCGGCCGGTGACGCCGGCCTGGACGTGCTGCGCGCGGTGGCGGCGTTCGCGCCGGAGCCGATGCCGTTACCCGTTCTGGATGGACTTGGCCCGGTCGGGCTGGCGGTGGACCGGCTGGCCCGGCAGTCTGTGGTTCGGCTGGTCGACGGAGGCGCGTTGGAGGTGCCGGCGGTGGTCGCACACGTGATCCGGCACAGCGATCCCGATCCGGCGCGGCATTCCGAGGTCAGCGCCGGCGCGCTGACCGCCCGTCGCGTGCGGGACGACTTCGCCGTGGACGAACGTGAGCGGGCAGCGGCCTTCCGGGTCCAGGTCGAGCTGGCCCACCGGGTTCCGGTGCGGCCGTTGGGCGGCGGCGGCCTGCGGGAGGCGATCTCCTCGCTGCACAGCATCTTCTCGTTCACCCGGGAGCAGCTGCGGGAGTGCGGCCCGGATTCCTCGCAGCGCTTCGGCGAGGTGGCCGAGCGGCTGATGGAAGAGGTGTTGCGGCCCTTCCTGTCCGAGTGGCACCCGGCGCTGCGGCGCTTCGAGGACCAGACGCAGTTCGACGACACGGCCTGGGATCCGACCGCCGAGCTGCGCAACGCCCTGGACGGGCTGCGGGAGCCGCTGCTGGCGGTGATCCGGGATCTCAGCCGGATCAGCGGGAACCCGCACGGCACGCGATACCTGTGACCTCAGCCGGGGAGTAGTTCCTTGACCATGGCGGCGATCTGCTCGGTCTCGATCAGGAACGCGTCGTGCCCGTACGGGGAGTCGATCACCCGCACGCCGTCCACCCCGGGGATGCCGGCGGCCAGTTCTCGCTGCTGTGCCAACGGATAGAGCCGGTCCGTGGTCACGCCGCCGACGACCGTCCGGGCCGTCACCCGACGCAGCGCGGCCTGGACGCCGCCCCGGTCGCGGCCGACGTCGTGCGAGTTCATCGCCTCGGCCAGCACCACGTAGCTGCCGGCGTCGAAGCGCCGCACCAGCTTCTCGGCGTGATGGTCCAAATAGGACTCGACCGTGAACCGCCCGTCGCCCTGCTGATCGCGGCCGAACCGGGACGACAGCTCCGTCTCGCTCCGGTACGTGATGTGCGCGATCCCGCGGGCGATACCGAGCCCCCGATGCGGCCCCTCGCCCGGCTTCGCGTCGTAGTAGTCCCCACCGCGCCAGCCGGGGTCGGACCGGATCGCGTGCAGCTGCGGATACGTCCAAGCGATCTGGTCGGCCGACGACTGCGCCGGAGAAGCCAGCAGCAGCAACGACTCCACCCGGCCTGGCACCATGACGGCCCATTCCAGCGCCCGCATCCCGCCCATCGACCCGCCGACCACGGCGGCCCAGCGGTCGATGCCCAGGGCATCGGCCAACGCCACCTCGGCCGCGACCTGATCACGTACGGTCAACGCGGGAAACCGGCTGCCCCAGGGCTTTCCGTCCAGGGCGATCGACGACGGCCCGGTGCTCCCCTGGCAGCCGCCCAACACGTTGGGCGCCACCACGAAGTACCGGGCCGGGTCGATGACTCCGGGCTGCATCAAGGAGTCCCACCAGCCGGCGGTCGGATGCCCCGGCCCGGCCGGACCGGCGACATGACTGTCGCCGGTCAGCGCGTGCAGAACGAGAACGGCGTTGGACCGGTCCGGGGCCAACGTTCCCCAGGTCTCGTAGGCGAGTTGGACGGCGGGCAGCTCGCCACCGCGCTCCAGCGGCAGTGGGCGGTCCAGCTGCGCCCACTGCCGCCGGCCGGGCGGATCGGCCTCCCGCCACGCACCCGTGACGGGAGGCGGGGATTCCATCAGAGCGCCGCCTTCGCGG
>Ga0307511_10000842_pt1 | contig 32652 bp, 26 predicted proteins | sample 13_EM_MG_FD_200266 | JGI IMG/M metagenome (GOLD analysis project Ga0307511, IMG submission 200266) | Populus trichocarpa ectomycorrhiza microbial communities from riparian zone in the Pacific Northwest, United States - 13_EM | ecosystem: Host-associated > Plants > Roots > Unclassified | place... | reverse complement strand
TGTCTCATGAGGTCCCAAACCCTTCCCGTACATATGTATAGTGATAGCGCTACTCAATAACTCGAGTCTCTACGGTAATTGTCCATAGGATAATTCACATGGCAAATGGCTAGGTAGCCATGATGAATCAACAACTACTTACTGTGGAGCCGAGATAAATTAATTAACCTTAAACTACAATACATGCTGAGTTTGTATGGAAAGGCCTGGAATGACCTCTGAATGATTATACGCGTCCTGAAATCATGAAAGTAAAATGTAACAGTGGTTTGAATACGTACTGGGCTTATAGAATTGACCCCTCGGAGTTGGTTCCTAAGTTTGGTGTCGCGCTTTGCAAAATACATGTTAGTGTATAACAAGCTATGGATGACATCGCGACGCTAAAATCCATCGAAGATTGGCCTGTATCAGGTACCGGTAGTTACGTGTATTACCATTTTGCTTGACTTAAACCAACATTCCCATCAGCCGGTCACTGGCTGTACCCCATATTGAAATAACCCCGGATTTTGCCAGAAACCCCGGTCCCCCGCATTTATCCCCCTGACTGTAAGCTTTCAGCCAAGAACTGGTCCAAAACGGAAAAACAGTCTGAATTATATATCGTTTAGCCTATATCATCATTTATTTTAGCCACTTGTTAGAGTAATTAAGCTGCAAGTGCAGGGACAGTTCCATCTCCATTATGAGATCGAATACCGGCTATGCTACCTTGCGCCGCAGTAATATGGAATACATGCATCCACGATGGCTAGTCTTGGAGCCGACTACACAGGGAACTCTCCCTTTACCCGGTCCTGGAGCCTTGTATGTTCAAGATCGCAATCTACCATCCAAGTTTCTCGTGATCGATATGATGATACTTTCGATCTTCCTTTAATGCACATGAAATTAAACCACGGTTCCCAAGAAGGCTACATGGCTTATAAATATGTGGATCTCTGCACGTCTTTCTATTTTGATTCTTCAACCTCAAGTCCACAGCACTTGAACGAGGATCTCAAGCCCTCACCTCCACTCCTTCCGGCAGCGATAGCATCACCCATAGGTTTCTAGCCATGCTGGGGCGGTGGATGAACGTGTTGGCTCTTGCCATTGCGTTCTATATCTCACTCGTGGCAGCACTGGGTCAAAAAAAGACTGTCGCATTTGATCAAGAAAGTGGCACTATTGACCTCTTCTCGAAAGGAAAGTCTGCGCAATTGACCGTTGATGGCAATGGTATGTACTTAACTCTAGCTCATGAATTCATCTTCTCAACGATGACTCTTTCTTTATGGTGGTGGAGACTGACCTTGAATTGTACACAGATTGGCTTGGCGTTGTACGAGCTGCGAATGACCTCGCTGCTGATTTTAAGCGTGTGACCGGTTATGACATGCCCTTGAAGCTTGAGAACACTACCTCCTTCACATTTTCCGGCCCTACCAAGACTGCGATCATAGTCGGAACCATTGGAAAGTCTAAACTCATTGACGATCTCGTTAAGCGGAAGAAGATCAATGTTGGTAAGACCAAGGGCCAATGGGAAGCCTTCCAGTCCCAGGTCGTTCTCGGGCCTTTCCCAGGAATTGATGCTGCCCTTGTCATTGCTGGTGCCGACAAACGAGGAACCATTTATGGAATGTATGACATCTCCGAGCAAATTGGCGTTTCGCCATGGTATTGGTGGGCCGATGTCCCTGCTCGCAAGCAGTCCAGCGTCTATGCCCTGCCAGTGACCCGGTACCAAAAGTCTCCCAGCGTGAAGTACCGTGGAATCTTCTTGAACGACGAACAGCCCGCTCTTACTAATTGGGTTAACGAGAACTATCCCAGAGGAAAGTATGGCCCCGGATACAACGCAGAATTCTATGGCAAGGTCTTTGAGCTGTTGCTCAGGCTCAGGGCCAACCTACTGTGGCCAACCATGTGGGACGGTATGTTTGGAGTCGACGACCCAAAGAACCAGTGGACTGCGGATATGTACGGTATTGTGATGAGTACCTCACACACCGAGCCCTTGATGCGAAGTACTAAGGAGTGGAACACATTGGGCAACGGCACTTGGGACTACGCCACGAATGCGGAGCAAATTAAGGAATACTGGAGAGAAGGTGTTGGGAGGAGCAAAAGCTACGAGAATGTTTGGACTACCTATGGGAATGAGAGGTAACGGTGATAATGTGCTTTCCGAGAGCGTGCTAGTGGATTTGCTCGAAGGGGTCGTACGTGACCAGCGCACTATCTTGAGCGATGTTTTGGGAGTCGACGAAGCGGGTTTGGAGAAGGTTCCACAGGTCTGGTGTTTGTATAAGGACGTAAGTACCTCTTGTAAATCATTACTCGTATTTATACTAAGGTACATGACGAGGGGGTGCATCCCCGGGACGTAAGTACCTCTACGCCTACGTGGTACTCGTTGGTATATCAGGAGGCATGGCTAATACCTTACATGACACTGTTTAGATCCAAGCCTATTATGAGTCTGGCCTTCGTGTCCCCGACGACGTCACCCTTCTATGGACTGACGACAACTGGGGGAACAACCGCCGCCTCCCTACAGCCAACGAGACCAGCAGTAAAGGTGGTGCCGGTGTTTATTACCACTTTGACTACGTCGGAGACCCAAGAGACTACAAGTGGATCAACACAGTTCAACTCCAAAAGACATGGGAGCAGATGAGCCTTGCCTACGAACGTCATGCTCGTCAGATCTGGATCGTCAACGTCGGTGACCTGAAGCCCCTTGAAATCCCGATTGATTATTTCATGAGTTTGGCTTATGACTACGATACCTGGGGGCCCATCGATAAGGTGTTTGAGTGGACCAAAGCTTGGGCTACGAGGGAGTTTGGCGAGCAATTCGCCCAAGAAACTGCTGAGATCGTTGACTTGTACGGCACTTACGTTGGTAGGAGGAAGTATGAGCTCGTACAGCCAGACTCATACAACACTATCAACTACCGAGAGGCCGATACTATCCTCGCAGAGTGGAAGGCTTTGTCTGAGAGGGCCAATGCTGTGTATAAGAAGGTCCCACAGGGAACCAAGCCCGCATTCTTTGAACTTGTTTCCCACCCCGCCAAAGCCGGTTACATTTTCCATGATGTGATGATTAACTCGGGAAGGAACAACCTCTACGCTCATCAGAGGCGAAACAGCGCTAACCAGTTAGCTCAATGTCATGAAGAGGTTCAATGATGACCACAAATTGACGGAAGAGTATCATAAGCTGTTGGACGGCAAATGGAACCACATGATGGATCAGACTCATTATGGATACAACTACTGGCAGCAGCCTATGCGAAACACCCTTCCATCTCTCGCATACAATCAGCTACTAGAAAACTCCCTAGCTGGACCCCTTGGTGTTTCTATTGAATCGAGCAATGGAAGCGTTCCAGGTGATGATATGTACAACGCTGTCTCATTTAGCAACAACACCCTTGTCCTACCTACCATGGACCCATATGGCGCCAAGTCACGCTGGATCGAGATTTTCAGCAAGGGAGCTGCCTCTTTCAACTGGGAGGTCAAGCCACACAACCCCTGGGTCAAGGTTTCACCATCAAAGGGCTTCATCGACTCCCAGTCTAGCGCAATTCAGGATACTCGTGTAGAGGTTACGATTGATTGGGATGCCGCTCCCGAAGGTTACAACATTGGATTCATTGATATCATTAACACCTCCGGTGATTACGGCAACTTTGGCGCTCCCAGCGTCAACGTTCCCATCCAAAAGAGTGTCGTCCCTAAGAACTTCAAGAACGGGTTCGTCGAGTCTGATAAGACAGTCTCCATTGAGGCAGAACACACTTCGCGCCGAACTAAATCCGGAGCTGTCCATTATGAGGTTATCCCACGCCTTGGAAGGACACTATCTGGTGTCACACTTTTTCCACGATTGGCCGCTACCCAATCACCTCCTTCATCTCCCGCTCTCGAGTACGACCTGTACCTCTTTACCCAACCAGCCTACGGTGCCAACATCACTATTTACCTTGCTGGAGCGCTGAATCAAGATCCCTCGCGACCGTTGAAGTATGCCATTCAGCTTGATGACAACGAGATCCAGACCGTCCAATACATCCCCTATGTCTTCCCATTGAACATGCCAGCTGGTTGGCCCCAGATGGCAGCTGATGGTAACACCTGGACCACCACGACTAAACACACAGTTAAGGGCACAGGAAAGAGGACGCTGAGACTCTGGGCTGTTGAGCCGGGAGTCGTTTTCGAGAAAGTTGTTGTGAACTTGGGAGGAGTTAGGCCAAGTTACTTGGGGCCACCTGAATCAACGAAGATGTAAGGGTTCGGTGGTATTGAAGATTATATAATGAATATGTAGACATGGCATCTTTGGGGATCTGTCAGTATAATGATGGTAGTTAATGTAATTTTACATCAGTTTTACTTTAATTAATGAAGCTTGTACTAGTTCCAGTCTTTGCTTCAATATTGGTTCAATTTTTTTTGTGATTGTAAAGCACCGTTGCACACAGTACCATAGAAATCTGCGTATAAGGAAGTAGTACGGAGTAAGAAATCACCTGTATGCAAGAAATGTCAGAGGACTAGTACCTGATCGCTATCTGAATTCTTTATGTAAAGAGTTTTCGTGCCCGCCAAGTGGGATATTTGATAAGGTAGAAAGACTTGTTGTTTAGCCGTTTGACTTGGAGCTTACAACGTTTCATCCAATCCATACGATTTCATTACTCCTCCGCCCCACCGTATATATGATACGCTCTGGTCTACCTATAACAACAACCTCTATGCAGCTACGACCAATTCCAATAGCATGGGCTCATGCAGGCAGCGAACATCCAACAGAAAAAGTCCAGAGTAGGAAGGAGCTGATCTGGTGTCAGAAATTACGGAAGAAAGTATTGAAGAGGAGGGCGTTAACATGCAGAATATTACGGCAGCTACAGACTATGAAGCTCGGAGAAGGGGCTGTTGATTGATTCCAGTCATGTATATAGCCCGGGTCAAAAGGTCCCTGTGCATAAGGACCCCCTGTATATAAGAAACTAAACCCCCCATCCTATAGTTGGTTAAGGAACATTTCTTATACGTGGGTTTCTACGAAATGAAAAATATATAAACTCAGTACCTTCACCCCTACATGCTTAGCCCCCCTTACATCTAATCACTTAGAAACCGGAACCAACCAAAGAGAATTTCCCGGATGACGCTCGGTTTTCCCCAAGTTTTGACGATACACGTGTATGGTACCGGTAAGTCACTGAGTATAAATACAATGCACCTCAGGTGCATACATACGCATATATAACCCCCGATACAGGTTGAACGCTGGCCACGGTAGATGTGCATGCGCTAATAATATGCCGGTACCTCGAGTGCTTAAACGTTGTCACGTGATTGGCGCTTCCTGTTCTTTTTTACTCCAGTCAAGGGCAATTATCTGCCGACACACGACTTACATAGTTACTTCACTACCTATTGGACTCGAGCTCAGCTAGCAGTGAAGGTCTAGCAGTGTATGTGCACCAATAAGATTTTAGACCGAGATTACATACAGTAGATCGAGAGATCCCGGCTGACAAGCAGACTGGTGACTGGTTAACGGACTCGGAGCACGCTATAAATGACGAAAAACTAAGGCCATAGGTACCTCAGTGACTCTCATGACGGCTGATACTGATCGAAAGCTCAGGGCAGATGCTACATAGCACACTAGGGCCACGTGCATCATCTGTGAATGCCCTAATATGATCATATAGGTAATCTATGAACCACCTGCTACAGCTAGTTGACAAATGACGCCAATTTTCATTAGTTATACCAGCAGCATAAGATACACATTACCATTAATATAGGTACGTTAGATAGGCCTGGTATAGGTGGGTCGCACAGGCCACATAAATCTCACCCCAGCAATGCTGATCCGTGAAAGCTAATAGTCTGCTCGCGGCTGGTAGAAGGCCCCAGAACCCCACCACCTGCCCGGCCGCCCTAGGCCTGTGCATATGAGCCTGGGAAGTTCAGACGTAAGGGCACGTGGGTAGATTATTGGAGCGTGCCAGCATGTAAGATGTTTTAGTCTCTAGCTCCATGTTGTACCAAAAGGTGAACGAGGTGGGGCAAATACTCCCCATTCGATTTAGTAGACGCATAGCCCTGCAGGATCCTAGGAAGTTTCTTAAGGCCGCTGGTACATATGGAATGTAATGAAGCTCAGACATGTACATATATGCAAAAAGCACATTAATATTTGTGCAAAACCTTCTCAGTTGAAAGTTTAACCAAGGAGACGCAATTCATAAATATCCAACTTTACCTCCCCGTTAATGATATAGGTATCCCTCGTGACACTAAAGAGTCTGGACGTGTCCATCGCTCCTAGCCATAGTTAAATATAGTAACATAAGTGATCGAAATGTATCTTAGGAAACCCAAAGGTGAAAGAATGACAATTAAAGAGATATACCTATAAAACCGTAAAGACGAAACAATGCAACCCTCCAGCCCAGCCAACCGTTCCAGTCCTGATGCGCGCAATGAATGATAAGAGATAAATATAAACCTGGGGCGAGAGAGACACAAATAAATGCAAACAACCAGCCGATATTTTAAAGTAAATATACAAGAGGGGAAGACAGAATATTAAACCTCATACTTGGCCCCTCCGTTTCCTTATTCAAGATCGAAGGAGGTATTCTGGCGTGGAGGAAAGCTAAAAGTGTATGGACCGAAAGTGTATGTTATTGAGTGAGGATATGAGGGCCATTACTACACAGCAATAGCAGTGCTCATGCCACTCATAGTGTATGGTTCTTGTGGGCTCGGGCTGCTTGGAGGTATCCATCCAGGCAGAAAGAGCTGCGAGCACCAATACATCGGCTCTTCGTACATATTGAGTTCGTGCAATTGGCGAAGCTTGTATTCTATAACAAACAAATGGGTATTAGTGAACTTGTCTTGACCGTGTAGTGAAAGTGGGCTCATACCTTGTGCTTTAGCAGCTCTGGTGACCCGTTGCATGTATTTGACTTGGTCAGAGCTTAGAGAATGCGTCGGCAGCCTTGAAGCACTCATGTCTCCAGTAGGAATGCCACTACTGTTGTATATTATGTTGCTGCCAGATAGACCTCTCTCATGGCCAGTCGGAGTCCGCCTATCACTACTAACGTAATTTCCCTCCCAAGTCAGGCTGAAAGGCATGTGTCCTTTATTCACGTGGTGGAAATGTGCCAGCAAAATCTTAGCACCATTGAAGATGGCATCGATGAGTTGATAGTTCGAGAATCGGTGCTACCTATTGTCAGAACCCAAACCACCGTATATTTCATGTATATTTTGTCCATAGCATGCTACTTACAGTGAGTGAATAGCGCCTAGCAAACCAGTTGTCATGCTTGACTTGCCGTTCAACGTTGTTTAGCAGGATGAACATGGTGAGATGAACCTCAAGCCAATCCTCCTTTCGATTCCCTAGAATTTTTTTCTGAAGTTCCTTTAGGATTCTGGACTTCCATGGCATGAGAAGGTAATGTATTGTAATGTTGTCTAATTGGAAGTCCATGATTGGTGTTACTGGAATCCGCCCATAATACGGACTGCCCATGTCCAAACACACATTCATCCTGAATGTGTCATTGCCACAAACCCTCCAAGGCTGTTCAATCAAACGACTCCCTACCCAAAGTTTGAGGGCACGTCGAATCATAGGCGACTAGTCATCCAAGGTTTGTCAAAAAATTTTACCATGAAATATATCATTCTGCACTACCGTGCAAAAAGGGGGGCACCTACTCCATCGAGCCCAGCCATGCTCATGGCAATCCTGAAAGATTCCCAAACAATAGTATTCTCACTATCGAGAATGCCCTCTAGATACATCCCAAGGTTGTCTTCAATGTACCGCTCAATTGTCTTGTGAGCACGCTCAACATCGGCTATGGCATATGGTGGAGTTGTAAGAGTTTTGGGGGCACCAGTGAAGGCATCGTTCCAACGATAATCTTGTCGGTCTCCATCCAGTGGGATGTACTCTTTGCAAAATAGCTTCAGAGTGGGTCCCATATCCTGTGTGATCTCTATCACTCGTGGCGTGGGTGACGACCATGTATCAATTTCTTTGATGGATGTCAAGAGTATCCATCGCCGGGTCCAAGAGTATTCTGATGTTGGCCCTTTCCTTAAATGTCAGAAAATCCTGGATGTGGGAAAAGGGTATTTGAATTCAATCCCAGTGTACTATAGTTTACCTCGTCTGAACAGTTCCGCTTCTGTTACTCTGGCTCGGAAACACGGCATGCGGAGAACCCGTGATGACAAGGCTAGGCAGTTCATACACCACCCAGCTGGGTCTGGCCCCGGAATGCACTTCAAAACATGATTCATTTAGTATCTAATAGCCCCATGGATAGCACTCAAACTTACCCTGATCTTGTTCTTTTGACATCGAATGCATGCTCCAGTTGTCCGTGTCATACATGTTTCCTTCCGCAACTGCTCCGATTTGAACTTTCCTCTCCGTTTTCGTTCTTTCTTTATTTCCTGTCGCCTTAAGCTTGTAGGGCTCTGCGACGAATTTTGATGAGTACATAGTTTTTAGAGCGCCTTGGAAGCCCTAAAATATCAAATTAGGATGTTTTTACTTACAACACTTCCATCACCAGATGATCCGGATGAGCTGGAGCTGGTGCTCTGTGTGGGGCTACTATATCATGCGTGAAAACATCAGTATGCTGCCCCCAAGCCCGATATCTGCACGGTTTTCACTAACACGTTAGAATGACCTTCGCATCCTACCACTGCCGCCGCCTCCCTATATCCGGGTGTCGATGGAGGTGCAGGTGCCAACCTTCGTTGCGGCGGTGCAGGAAGTAATAGCCGAACGGTGACCATAGTAGTTTTCCGATTCGAATCGTCCTCGGGATATTTTTTGGAAGAAATCAGTGTGCTCGCATAAACCTATAGTCTTGTATATTGGAATCTGGCTAGAGCTTAATATCAGACAAATTGAGGAACGGCAAAAAAGATGTGATCAATCGTGTGAGTATAGTTATGATGTAAATATGTGGAAGTCACCAGAAGCAAGATAAGTCGAAGACACCAATGAATACGATGCGGCAAATGAGTAGATCTTTAACGTAGATGCAATGCTTGCTGACGATGCAAAAACGTGGCTCACCTTGAGGGAGTGCGATCGAAAAAAAATAAGAAATGAAAGTCTAGTCGAGAAAGAACAAAGACATCTAACGGCATGAGGGGCCGTAATTAGTGTGCTATCCATGCTACGTAATCGCCTCACATCTAGAGTAGAAATTCCGTGATTTTGGTCAGGCAAAGAAGAGGGCGTTTCCGATACCAGTCCATGGGGCCGAAAATCAATAAATGTCGTCAGAGCGCAGACCTCTATGCGTCCCTGCGCGGTGCCCGTGCGTGGCATTGGGTACGTGCGAGTGGAAAGGGAGCCTAGATAGGAAACAACAAACGGTAGAGGGAGCATCCCCAAGTACGTCGTGTTACCCGACAGCCTATTGGGCTCTTACCCGGCACGAGTATATTAGGCTCCCATCATTCAGTACTCCAGTTATCACATACCTCACAGGATCATAGAAGAGATGTTTGTATAGACCGAGACCCTCATCCTGAGCCATCCCAAATGATTGGTGACGAGACTGAACAATGTAGTGACAGGGGTTTTAATTTTCCCCCTGAAGTGTTGTTGGTTTATTGGCGTTGGGTCCAGTCCAGGGTGCTGTAGACTGCATTGAGGGACACCGAGCGACTGGTAGTTTTGGAACTTGCCCAAGGTGTCGGTACTCCAGACATGTTGAGAATATTCTCTGGAAACGGTTCATATTATAATTTCGATGTAGAATTACTTTTCACCAGCACGCACGCACGCACGTACTTACGCACTTAAGCATTCATGATTCATCACAATGGCGCTTTCATCTACAGAGTACTCAATACTAGAGATCTGCTGGTTTACCTAGGTACTCTGAAGATGATCAGCCCCTGAAGGCTCACCACTACTGAGCGCTACGTTGCAAAAGCCCATGTCATCGCGCAGCTGCGCCTTCCTTCACTTTACTTTATGCTTCTCTAGCACTTCCCACAACCCTACACGTTAAATATCTTGCTAGACCCCGAGAATTTTGCACGTGGAGACATGTTGAAATTGGTGAAATATCGAGCTAAGTAAGCTGGCCGTGATTTTTGAGCTCATGATCCCATGCCTCCCTCTTGCATCTGGCTCCAGTTATTTGGGAAATTGTTGACTGAACCCTGTCAAATTGTGTGGTATGCAGGGTCTATGGAATCTGTTAGCGGGAGCTCCCCTGTTGCCGGAACTCGGCCCCTACTCTTATTGGACTGTGGCAGATCAGAGAACTTATCGTACCTACTTCATCACTGCGTGTAATTGGAAAGCATGGAATACTTGAGAACAGTCTGGACTTAAATCGGCCCAAATTCCTATTTTTTTTCTTTTTTTTCTTATTTTGGACGGTAGATATCTTAATGCGTTTGACTTTGTATCTAAATGTCGAAAGTCCATTTCCCCGCTTTTTTGCTTTTCTTGGTAACGTAGTGGATGGGCGCTCGGACCTATTATAGATTCGAATTCTTTGAGATTCAGTTTTAAGCGCGCATTGGCCTGGAGAAAGACTGAGACTGGAGCCGTCAAATGTACGAATACCCCGGTCCTAGTTATCGAGGCGGCTTATCTCCTCTCCGAGGCGTAAATGGAACCTCATATCTCCTCGCCAACAACCAGGTCACTGGATTCCACTTAGCTACCCGAGCATACAGCTACCTTGTACTACCTGTGTAAGAATAATGCGAGAGGCTCGTTGCCCCGGAAAATTCCACATCCCACATTCTACATTCCACCTCTAGGCGCGGCCTACATGAATGCATCTCAAATTGCAAACTCAGCCAGCCAGCTTGGACGACTTAATGTCTCATCCTTGACAGGTCCTAGGAGTCATGATCATCGCTATATATCAGGTGCGCTAATTAAAGCACCCAACAAACGCCTAGTGCTTGCATATATCATGGGCTCGCTGCCAAAACAGGACATGATTTGAAAGCCACAGTGGATCTCTTTGTGTGGGGGGTTTAGGTAGCGAATCCCAAGTCTCTACTTATCAGTTGATGCAAGATCACAATAGTTGGGTTTACGGTATCTTCTGAGTCTGTGCGCAAGTCTTTAGTGGAGAGAGCTGGTGTTGTTAGGTTAACAATCAAGCATGCAAGAACCCGCGGGTATAATCACTCTAATTGGCGGTATATCGCGGTTCACTACTACGCGCATCGAGAGCCCCGTGCCACTCATACGAGAGCAGATGTAGTCCTATGGATATGCAGTATTAAAACCTCAAAAGTAGATTTAATTTATTTCCAACTGTGGTTGTGGTAGACCTCTTGTGGATATATAGAAAGTTCTAGGTTATATGTACAATCTCAAGAACCCCTTATTCGATACCAAAATATACATACATATAGTATATACTAATAAAACAAACTCTAGACTTCAATCTCAAACATATAGCCAACTATATCGATATATGTGTATACATATATCAATAAGCAGTTTACGTTTTCGTTGGATAGGTACTTCCTCAAGCTAGGTTACCAAGCTCGCCAGACTAGTTGCCAACTGCGGTACAAATTCCATCCCATGACCCGTCAGGCCACAACCTCATCAAGTACGTGCTTTGTGGAAAAACTGTCGGACAATACTGTAGTCTTTTTTACAGTACGGTGGGTTTGCCAAAAGCTACAGTGCGTGGGGGAAAGTTTCCACGCACTCCTTTTATGTAGCGATGGGCTCCCAGCGAAACCTGAATGTATCACAATGAGTTGAGGGCTAACCAGATTGAGTACAACAGTAGAGATATTTAAATACATTACCAGACTATATCTATGTACAAGATAGAAAGCTCATAATATTTAGTATACCACCCCTCAGCTTTAGTAACTACAGCAACCCGTCGAGACATAGGTAGAGCTGGTAAGAGAGTCTAGCAGGCTAGTAGGAATCTCTTTCCATGCTTTCCGAACATTCAGCCATTCAGTTTTAACAGCTGCTGGTCCACCAGCAAAGGAAGCAAGGTTAGAGAATTGGATACAAAACCTTCTTGAGGTAGCGCCAGACATGCTTGATAGGATTGGGATCCGGAGGGCAGGCTGGGTGATCCGCTACCTCCCATCCTACCTCTTGTAACCAAATTAGAGTACAATAAGAATTGTAGATAAGGGGGTTATCTTCTATGAAGACAGGATTGGCACTAAATACGACGAACTTTCTATCTTGTACATAGATATAGTCTGGCGATATATGTAAATATCTCCATTGTTGTGCTCAATCTGGTTAGCGCTCTACATATCATTCATGTTTCACTGGGAGCCGATCGCCGCATAAAAAAAGAGTGCGCAGAAACTTTCCCCCAAGCACTGTATATCCTCGTCTTATTCACGCTTACTTTCTTAATCCATAGGTATTAGCCATTTCTTATGTATGGTATTCCATTAGTTAAACATTTATGAATTCAAACAAGATGATATCTCCTCACACATAGCTCGGCTTAAACACCTTTGAATATTGCTTGTGGTGATAACCACTCCCTATTGCAGTTTCATGTCCTTCATTCCTCAACCCCGTGATTGCAATTAATGAAGGATGCTAAGTTATATACGTCTGCAGCCTCATCCTGGTCTGTCAGAGTGCCTCCACTAGCTTTAGACTGAGCTTCAGTTGCATGCCTGCGCTTATAATGAATGGCCTTGAGCCCGTGGGCATTTCGCAGTATTTCTGATGTGGGGCATGACGTTTTCGTGGATGGGTAAGTGTATGCGTAAGTAGTGCGGATGTTGTACCTATACAAACACTGGAAGGGTTGATCTGTGTTTATGTATTAGAACATTCTACTATTCCCAATGGCGTAATCATCGACGATGGTCTAATTCACTCATGACAACCCCCTGCTGTCACCACCCCTCCCACCACGACCACCCCACCCAGTACGACCTCTACTAGTAGCCACAGGCTCCCCATAGGTATGTTCTATAAGTGCTATAGGTCCGACTTGGAGGACTTGAAGGACCCCTCTACGTCATTTTCAAGGCTTAAGCGCGCTCCACAGTTCAAGTACTTTGCCAACCTCGTGCTTCAGCCTTAACGGCCTTCTGGGTCCCAACAACCTTAATACTAGCAATACTAGGCGTCTGGTGCCCTTCGTGAGCCCAACTGATTATTTGAGGACCTTTAATCTGCTTCTGCACACAAAGTTTTACCTGGTTGATATTTTGAAACACTTTGAGGGTTTGGAAGTTTAGGTCGATTATTCGCCGGCGGTATTGCACACACCATGCTTCAAGATATCCAAGCTTAAGGATATATAGATGACTGCTCAGGACTAGCATATATGCATAGATTTGCAAGCTTCAAACTAGTCGTTTGAAGCTTCAGAGGAAGCTGAGGGTTCAAATGGGGGGGGGTCCTGCCTCCCCATCATACTAGGATGCCATGTTCTAGAGGTTTTGGATCTACCCAGGATATTGTGCTGGATCATGTGTCACTCGCTAGTAGGTATTTGTATTTATTTTAAGCTCCACAGTGGCTAGCTGGAGTGAAACTGTGGAGCACTGCGGCATGTTTAGCGAAAGCGTATATACATATGTGTATGTATATCAAGAGGCTCATAAACTGCAAACAGGAAAAACCTTGCCTACAAAGCCAGATTAAGGGTCTTCTAATAATCAGTTGAGCTTATAGAGAGCATTAGATGCCTAGTATTGCTAGTATTAAGGTTGTTGGGGCCCAGAAGTCCGTTTATGCTGAAAGACAGAGGTTGGCAAAGCAATTGATAGACCCCAAGGCTGTGGAGTATGGAAAATCACATAGAGGGTCCTTCAAGTCCTCCAAGCCGCGATGGCGGACGTATAGCTCAACCAGGACTCTCAAAACAGTCGCATTTCATCTCCGAGGGGGCTGATTGACGCAGGTTAAAAATTGCGATGTCAATTTTGGCGATTTGCAGTGCATATAGCCAAACATAGTGAGTCGCTTGAGTTTATACTAAGATAGTTTATAGAAGGTATCTATGGGGAGCCTGTGGCTGCTAGTAGTGGTCATGGTGGGCAACGTGAGGGCAGGAAGGGTGGTTGTGACAAGGGGGGGCTGTAGGGAGTACAGACGTGGGTGGGCTATAGCGGGTTGAGGGTAAATTTGGGTAGTCTGGCGAAATGGATTTCTCGAGCCCATATTCATCGCTCTCATAACCGGGCTATTGTAAGGGTTGGTGGAATGTCCTGCACGGAACGGAGTTGTCATGCGTGAATTAGACCATTGTCGATGATTACGCCATTAGGAATAGTACAGTCAGCAATCCTTTCTTATTCACGATACAACCCCTAAGCAAATGCGCCCCGAGCCTCCTCGGCGTCTTATTGGAGTTATACATTCTTACTTTCCTGTCCGACAGTTTTTCCAAACAACAGAAGATGGACAATAGAGCAAAACTGGTATCGCTGCTGATCCCTGCGACGCTAACAGACTAGTCACATTTTGCAACAATGCATCTATGAATTGCCTTGGCACGCAAAATACTTACCACAGTTTCTTCTTCTTGGATTAAGTAATGCTTCTACTCTCCTCAGGTGACTTTGTCTCAGTTGCGCCTGAATGAGTCATCTGATTTGCCAAGGTGCCTTGGATTATACGGCATGAGAAAGATCCGTGGGTATCATTGGTGTGCCAGCTATCCCCCTACATTGTGGCTGATTGTAGATTTATTACGCTACAATAACTTTGTGGTATGCTACACAGAGTTCCTATCCACAGCGGATTACATAACCCGTAATCAGGAGTAAATCACTTAACTCCAACAAAGGAAATACATAACTTGGCGGGGCGGCTGTGACTCGAACTACTGTAGGGCTTTCCTCCAAAGAGATAACACAAGGCCCGAGTGTGGCAACCAGACTACCCACATTGGTGCTACAAATTTCCCAATGAAAGGTCATTCCAAGATGCCAAGCAATCTGAAACAACCTGATCATGAGACTCGAAGGACTATGTGAATATCGATCTGCACTCGGCTGGCAAGCCTCACTTTTCAACAGCAGCTCCAAATGCAAGCCTGAAAGCTGGAGACGCGACCTTAAGGTCTTATTTATCTATACCTGTGAGCTCATCAATAATTGATCAAAATTAAAATGGTGACACCCGAGTGAAACGTCTAACATCTAACCCTTGCTGCACAAGAACGTGACGAAGCAGATCGCTTTGGTATACCAGCTGCTTGAACAGCCGCTCAAACATCCGTATATACATGTGTAAGGGATATTGCATAGGATGGAAGGCTAGGGTGTTTGTGGTATTTACCGTACTATACCGGACAAAAGAAAGTAGTTCGCTCCGTAGTACTGGTATTCACCCCAAGCTACGACCTATTTCTACAGTCCGCGAAGTCTGGCAATATACGGGGGGCTGTTTACTGTAGCTATTAAGTATCCTAAGGTATTTGGAGCTCTCTATGCTGCTCCTCTCATCGAGCTCCAGGCACGGACAGACAAATTTTCACACACAATGCGCAACTGATCATATTAGGTAACTAGAGTAATGAATGAAAATGAGGCTGGTTGGCTTGGTGGTGTACCGTGCCGTACGCGGGACTTATACTAAGAGTATTATCTCCCAAGTGCCACAAGTGTCGTATCTTGTACCCAAAAAATTCGATCTTTCCCCTTTTCTGGGGGGGCTCTGTTCGGAGGAGCTGGTACCGAACCAAATACTGGTACAGGTACAATATTCAAGCCTACTTACACAGGTTGTGCCACCAGCCAGGAAGACATTCTGGCAACGCAACCAACCTTGTCCACATATCTTTGCTACTCGAGCTTTTGCCATGTTATAGCAAGCCTAAGGTTCAGGTGATGGCTATATAGTACTTACATAAGTAGATTCGATATAAGTTTCAACTCTTAATTTACCACATAGAGACAGCAGCCCTTAGGAATAGCAACTCGGTGAGGTTATCATCAGAGAACTGGGACGGCAGGTAATTTAGTGCAATATAAACTCTTTATGAAAGTCATGAATAAAATTGATCCTTCGATCGTATCAAGGTTGAATTAACTATTGACATCTTGAGACTTGTCTAAGGGTTTGATCGTTGGGGAATTCATACATTGTGCTACAGGAACAGCCATGGTTCCTGATCGATTCTATTAAGCTAGTGGGAACGGGGTCAGCAGCTGTGGACAACCGGAATGAAATGCGGCCCAATGGCGAAGCAGAAATTTAAGCTAGATATGCTGCAGTCGCCATCTCGATTCGATTTTCTCCGGTTCACCTCAGTCAGCACGAGACATTGAAAGGAACAAGGATGTTTTGAAATGCTCATGCAAACTAATACGCAATGGCGGAGCATATTACTCCTATTAATATATTATATATTACTGAAAGCAATGGAAGTCCCGCTAATGTTTGGAGTGTTACCCTCATCTCTAACGTAGTTAACCTCCATTCAAACGCCACTGCCGAGAATTGAAACTGCATCCAATATTATGTATAAATCAAGGCCTTCAAGGTACCTATATGTCGCAGAAATTGAGTTGAAGGAAAAAGACGTATACCTAAGTTTTTTCTCTCCTAAAACCTCATTAATCATGTACGATCGAGCGGATTTAAGGGTTAGGCAAGTTAATCTGGCAGTACGCGCAGTAGTAGTACCTTAAAGTAGGCATTAGAGAGAGAAACCTTAGGCATTATTAAGGAAAATATAAAGGGGAGTCATGAGGTAAGGCTATCATCAACCGTCGGACATTATCCGATACCTATAAGTAGCCAAACTACGCGCTTGGCCGCGCACCATGTTTCTCCGTTCTCTCCTTCTCACTCCCTTGGTGCATCTAGCTCTTCCCATGTCGTTGCTCCGGCATTAATGAGGGCGGTTCTGACGGTGTAGTAATTGAAGACGAAGTGGTAGCCGTCCTCCGGGAGGGCAACCGCAATACGGGTATCCTGGTGAGTCGCATTGACCTAGCCGATATAGTCATTCGCGCTATGGGCCACGATTTGTCCTTATTCAGGCGTAGGCCGAGCGGGCTTTCCAGTGCCAATTCACTCTATTAATATTTCGATGCCGTGGCTTGCCTGTGCCCAAGCTCATAATATTCCCCTTTTGGGAAAGTGATCCCTTTACGTAGCTTGGCATGCCTGGGCACTGGACGAGGTCTCGAGAAATTTTTCATTGGCTATGTGGGTCGGTGTGACAGTCCTGGTTTGACCAAGTTTATTTAGTACTTAAAGACTTCCTTTCCTCCGTTCTATCTTTGTTCCTACTCTATAGCTTCCAGAGTTCCACCTGCACGCGTGGACGCTGCACTCGCAATCCTATACCATGAGCCAAACGCCTTCAGCTACTGCCTTGGCACTGTCAAGTGCTCGTCCTCAGGACGAGGATATAATATCTTCGGAAATCAACAGTTGTGTATATTCTCGGAGTTACACTCTGTCCGGGTATACATGTGGCTCGTGCTATAGTTGCTTATTCACTATAGCCTTCTTGTGGCATGCAGGATGGTTTAGTGTTGGTAATGTCCTAGAATGCAAGTCTTGAGCTTGTGATTTCAATTATTTATACTGTAGAATTTCACGTATAACAAAGTACCACCGATTAGGATAAAAGGAATGTCATGTACTAGGGACCTTACCCCGATCCCCTGTGGAGGCTCCGTGTATAGGAACCACCAGCCAAGGGGCCACAAGGGAAGGGGAAGGGAGCCAGAGATCAAACCAACCACACGAGCGGTCGTTGTCCACAGCTCCACAGCCAAGTACAGGAGAGATGTGCCGCTACCTAGCTGGAGGTAGAAAACAGGAACCTGCACATAGTGGGAGCACGCTGGCTCCTCAAAGGGGGCTACCAGTCAGGGAAGGCACTCTCCCCTGGCCATCTACTTTGCCCTCCGGACTGTTCGGTTTGTACGGGCGGTCTAGAGCTTTGAACAGCAACCGACCGACTTTCCAAAGGCTTCAGCAGACTGCTTTACAATATTAGTTGTAAGTATATGTGTAATTATTTTTCCTTATAGGTATGTTCAACTTTGATTAGTACCGTATATGATGACCACTTGCAATTACATTGGTGCTGTCGATGAGACACTCTAATACAGTCGAACCTATGTAAATGCATCTGGTCTAAGCGCATATTCGGCGTAAATGCATGGCAAGCTACTAACGAGTTATTTTATTTGAGAAAATGTTCATTATGATGAAGAAAGTCTGCATACCTGTGAAATTGCATGCATGAGCCCAGAATCATTCCCCAAACTCAGATTTAGTTTGTATCGACACTCTGAATGTGCATAACTAGTACGTGGGTCTAGGGTTTAATGCTGGAATTTAGACCTGACAGCGCAGGTTAATAGGGAAATACACGGGTAAATCACATGGATACTCCAGTGTCTGAGATTTATCTGCAGGCAAACCATTGAGTGTATGGAAATCTAGAAGGTAGGAGACCGCAACGCGGATGGTTCGTGCTCAGAGTAGGCGCGCACAGCTGTATCGCTACTATCTAGGGAACAGATTCTACAATCAACGCAAGCTAACTCAATGGTATACATCAACTCCAAAATTTATGATACTCCACCAATCCGAATCAAAGTCCTGTGACCACCTCCGACATCCTACATTAGAGGTTCTCCGGCTCTATGCACCCCCAATACCGCACCTTAACACTAAACGCTTCCCTATAGACGCTCTCACTATATTGACAATGGGATGTGGGAACGCAAGCAGTAATCACAGCTTAAAGCGGTGGCTAGGGTAGCCAATGGGATGAGCCGGTGGGGCAGGGGTAGGAAAGGCCTCGGGCTACCATGTATCCTGGTTCTTTTTCATTTTCGGTCTTATTGCATAACCCTCCGAAATGCATCAAAAAGTGCATGCATTTAGACAGGTTCGACTGTACATTCTTGTGCTACTCTAATACACCCTTGCGCCACTCTAATACATTCTTGCCACTCTGCTGCAATCTTGTGCCACTCTAATACACTCTTGTGCCACTCAATAATTCGACGACAGAAGGAAATAGCCCGCCAGTGAACCCATACCGTATTAATTCGCGAGTAAGGAAGTATCATTCAGCAAGCCAGTACTCGGGTACAAACAGGTCGCTAAGATGCGAAGGCCACGTACATGACAGTAAATTCGAGGCCCCTCAGGCCGCCCGTTCGTACATAAGACAGCAGCAGAGTGACCGCTCAGTTGGATATGATTCATCATTCCTGTAGTTATTCCTGTCTTTCCCTAATTTCAATATGTATATAGCGTTGTCCTCGATATCTAAATCCATGTCCACGTGTAGTCCGCCTAGGCCGTGGCCCGTTTCAGGCGGGCCGGACGGTTGCCCACTCTGCTCATTTGATATCCCTTGCATTATTGTCCTTCTCATATGCCCGCCAAGGAATGGGTACTCTTTTTTTTTTTAATCAACTCATTACTCCCACGCATACTGCGAAGTAAATGGCGAGGAACACATACCGGGTGGTGACCAAGGAATGGGTACTCGCTGGCTCATTTTGTGAAAGCTAAGGGTTTGAGCGACCTTGATACTACTTTCGTAGATAATGCATTAGATTGCGCCTTTGCACCTTAAGCCCTGTCGCTGCTCACTCCAGGCCTACAATCCAGCATTGACTATGTATAGCGCCTACTTCCCTCACGAGTAGCCTTCTCTGTCTTACCTAACATGCCTCTCCCAGTTGCATTCCGACCCAACTGCGGCCTTCGGCCTCCAGGGGCCCCAATAGGGCTCGGGGGGAGCATAGCTAGGGGGTGTAATACGGTAATAGCTAAGGTTTTTTAGTAGGATTCTGCAATTGCAAGTTGCAATCCCAGAGACTGGAGCTTGGTAGTCACAAGGACTGACCACTGCTTTTGAACCGCACTGTCGGGCCCAGTAGACTCCTACGGTCTACCGAGTGCCGTTTAAATCTCATTACAATTGCCTAGGTAGTCAATTGGTTTGACCACGCTTGCTTGCGCATGCTGTTCAGGCTTCAAAGCAGCTAGCAATCCAATTGGGGCCCTCGTTGCCAATTAGTGACTTGATATGATGACGTGGGCTCAGATACCAGTCGATCACACCCGACTAACTGCCGTGATGCTACTATACTGCGACTTGCTAGAATATATCCGTATCCTGTGCGCGCCCCACCTGCCCTCACCTTGCGGAGATTCATGTTCATACTCCTTCACGGACTGGCAGCGGAGGTTGTACATTCCATATTCTTGTGTCTTCTTTACTCTATCAGAGCGTACGCTTTGCTCTTGCAGAATGTGTACGGGTACTTGCTCAGCCTTCCATATTTCCCTCCCATAACCACCCCACTGCCGCCCCAGTTGGATTTCGGCCCCGAAGGACCCAGCAGGACTCGAACACAACAGGTCCTGAACCAGGCCTGCCCAGGTAAAAGAAGTTCGTAACCGGCTGGGCAAGGCGGCCAGCGAGTTGCCGCTGGTAGTTAAGATGTCGATTAGTTTTGGCAACATGTCCGATACCCTTTCCCTTTCCTGAGCTGACGGGTTACCCTGAGAGTGGCTCTCCGATAGGGTCGCAACGCCCGCCTTCTGGGTGAGTTAATACAGTACGCACTTGTGGCCGTAAAAACCATGCAAGTGAGTACCGTACAGCCAGACAAATGATTACCTTACACACTCAGGAAGGATGTTACTACTATACTATGAAACTACCTAGGTGCCCAGCAGGCAAAAGGTCGAAAAAGATATACTGGGAAGGGGATTGAGCCTTCTCAGGAGGTTTTCTATTATCATTAGTAAAATACTTACAATCTGCCATGGCCCAAACCCAACCTGTTGCTATTGCAATGTGATATCCCGCCCCCCCACCATATAGGGCCCCCTGGCCAGCCAAAAAGAAATTAAAACTTTCAGAGATTTTAGTACCTCTTGAATGAGAACTTACCCAGTCAAATACATATATGAAGAGCCTCTACGAGATCTCGTGCGATCAGAGGATATGAAGAAAACCTAAGCTAGACAAAGCCCAGGCTCAAGAACATAAGTACTCTATATATCAGAAGAAGTAGTTTAACTTCTAGCACAACTTGACCCTAAGCATTCACAGTCCATCAATTACTCTTATATCTGATTGAATCTAAGGTACGCATTTCAGCCCAATTAGTACTATTTTGTGTACTTGTATACATACATATACGCACGCCTAGTGAGTGAATTTCGGTTTCTTGTACCGTAGGGCTACATACTAACTAGTATACCATAGAGGTTGGAGCACAGCGCCCGCCTCACATTTAGCAGACCTTACTCCATTAACTACTAGTTGAGCCTTGAAAATATTAATGCATTTGGCTGCATCCGCAAAATCAGAGACAATATTGCCTAGATTTGTGCTTAGGGAGCCTCAGATGCAACCTGGAGTTAAGACTCAGTAAAATCTGTGAACCGAGCCGGACGCCCAATTCAAAGGGAGGGGGGGGGCGCTCAACTCCAGTCCTAGGGTAGCGTGATGGATGGAGTTGGGAGGTGGCTCAAAATCCACCAAATCTCCAAGAATCTCCATGTAAAAGGTCCGAGCACCTCGCAGCCGCACCCGCCTCGCAGCCGCATCAATCACGTTAGTTCGAACTCACCAAGTAGAATGGATAAAACTTACCCCGCGTGATAGGGCCTCCAGGGCTGTGTACCGACGCTGAAGCATGCAGGGCGCAAGGCCTAGGGTGGATTGAATTTTATCAGTGACTATGGGGGACTGAGCCAATACGCCTGTTGGCCTTATATACATGTAGCACTTGCTGTAGACACCATCAACTTGCGGGCTAGACCCAGTCCGGCCGAAAGGCATGAAAACCAAAAACGAAGCAACTAGAAAACAAAAGGATATTTCTTATGAAAATCCGAGTTATAGAAGAAAGGCACAGACGACAAGGCTTAAGCAACACCAGACCCACCACCTTGCCAGATTATACATTATTGTGCCAGTGAGGGTATTAGATATCAAAAGAAGCACAAAAGACGCCGGATAACTTCCAGCCCCACAAGCGAACAAGGGGGTGATACCAGAGAAAGGAAGAAAGGCAATACCATGTCAATTGTTTTGCGGAGACAACTGCAGTATTTGGTGAGAAAAATCAGAACTTTTGTTGTTACCCTGTGGAGATACTAGAGAGACCCCAACCCCGATGTGCCACTTCCAACCAGCCATGAGAATAGAATTTACTCATTACCCATGGCCGGAACTCCGCCGTTTCGTCGTTACATGTTCGTAATCAAGAATTGGTTCGACGGGCCATCTCTCGGCAATGCCGGACGCTGACTGGCTCTCTCCATATACTTCTTCCAGCAAACCTTGAAGGGGTTCGGGGCTCTTCCACGGGCTATTCTCCCTTCTCAACCATAATCTCAATAGATGTCTTACATTTCCGCTTTCAGGGTCGTCCTTGAATCCCTCGCGGGCATGTAATAATGCCAGATTATTCCAAAATTGCATGTCGCCCCTCTTACAGTCCAGAGAGAGACAGTGGTTTTCAGCAGTATAGTGCACAGCATCCAATGCTTCTGCCTGGTCTTCAGTCATTGGCGGAATTCCCTTGCTTCGTGGGGACACTTTAGAACCAGTAAGAAGCCGCCGAGAGAAAGCAAGTGTGATGTTATTGGTTTCTGCATCGCGATAGAGAAGTGGCCTAGTCAGGTAAGGAGGGCTTTGACCAAATCTGTGGTGAAAATATAGGGGTGCCGTTAGCTGGGGGTTCGAGACGGAAGCACGAGCAATGGCTATACTAGGGTATGGGGGTAAGTGACCGAATGAGACCTGTGGCACGGTGGTTTACCATGTCGTGCGCGGATTTTTTTGTGAGGAGTATTTAGCCCCCATGAGCCACGAGGTCTGAACGGCCACTTCCTCCATACCCTATTGTGATACATGAAGCCACTTTGAAACAAGATTTGCACCTAGGATTGATCCTGTCTGTGGGGCCGGCACCCGGATCAATGCTTACCTATCAAATACCCAGTCTGGTTTCTGTAATGTATGTATGTGATCAGGCCTTAGTGCTGCTAGCTCATTATAGACTTTACTGGTTGACGCGAGCTTTGATTTACCACCTCGTGCTGCCTGCTCAAGTGTATATAATCCTATTATCTCGCCGAGATCGGTATGAAAAGGCTATAATTTCGGTTGCAAATATAAGCTTGGGAATGTATATTAAATGAGAACTGGGGGTGCCTCATAGAGAACGGCTGTGAAACACTTACTTGTGCTACATTACTGTATGGTGCCTGTCTAACATTGTCAGGGGCAATTTTGCTTCCGAGATCTATTAAGTGCACTATTGGACGAAAAAGTAAGCATATGTCTCACCATGTGCATTAATGTAGGTGTATATTTGCTTGCTACTCACATAGTAAATTTCCGTGCTCATCCTGCCTACCTCGTTTGCCTGCAACATAACTAGCGATTCCGGCATAGAGGATGACATTCTCACTCGAGGAGTAGTTTCTGGGTTCAAACCCCCTAAGGACAAAGAAACCGCATCCAAAATCCAACTGCTTTGCTATACTTGCAATCCTCGGTCCCAAGTTTGGTAACGGGAAGCTTAACGGTGAGATGGCACCCATTGGCTGTTTCGAAGCTAGTAGGAAGTTCCCGCAAATGTCAGCATTGACTACCAAACGCTAAACCCGGACCAAAAGCGACTATGTAGGATACCAAGATGCAATTGTACCTTTGAAAGCCTCCAAAGCTCCTTCAGCCTCCAGGATTTCAGATGATGTAAGATGGAAGACATATTTGTCCTCCCCTTGCTGCTTCAGGTCTGATCCTGACCACACAAGAGGAGAGCTGATTTCCCGTGGGTATCCGAATGGGAGTCCTGTGTTTGGCCCAGCTCTCCTCAGTTTATTACGCTTAATACGCTCGCTGTATTTTGCATAATTTGGTTGCCAATCAATATCCGGCTGCTGCTGCTGTGGTAGGTAGTGTTGCACTGGTAATGGCTCTAGGTCGTCCAGGCACGCTGGAATCGCAAGGGGTGGATGATATCCATTGGCTTGCAATATACAGGCGGCCGTGAAGCGAACTTTGTGAGCCCGAGGGGTATGCGTGGGAGAGCTCAGTTTTGAAGTTGCACGCTTCTCTGAAATCCAGTCAAAGGCGTTTGCATCATAGCGGTAGTCGTCTAGTTGCGCAGGAGGTGTCATTGCAGATAGTTTCCAAGTGATACTCAATTGATATCTGTCGTGGAACACCTGAAATCTCCGAATGCTCAAGTCAAGTTACTTCAAGTTGTAAATACTGGTCTATGGGTTCATTGAAGTGAATAGACTGGCAGGTTGGAAAAGTAGTGGAATCGAGGGGAAAGATGTGCAGTTATATCAAAAACGACCACCTCCTACTATTTGGAACTGAACGTATAAATTATCATAAATACTAACAGGGAGCGGGATAAGTGATAGCGGCGGATGCATCCTTAATTTCGCCTCCGTGAACCAATTGAGCCATGGTTGGTCCGTGGAGGGGCGCGCCACCGACAAGTTGCGCGCGGCCAATTTAGAATGCTTTGGATGCCGAGAGTTAGCATAAGCCCGTTGTGGTGATATTCAAGCAATATCAGATGCGGATTTCAACAGATTCTGTACCCCTGCTTCCTGCGTCTACAACCTTGTCTGCAGATTCGAATCTAGCCTATTACCAGACCTCTCCCACCTTTCATACAAGGCCAAGGAACATTGCCATTTTTCACTGCTTGAATTCAGGGCATCGAGCGCACGTTTCATGAGGAGTGGCAATGATGATGATTGTCTGTGAGCGGAAATATTTGAGTCCAAGGCGAAGATCAGGAATGGTAACGGGCCGCTCCGCAGCCATCTCATCTTTCCATGATACTAGTGCAATGTGTGAAACGTGCGAACTTGAATAGTTTGCACCAACATTCATATTCATGCCAGGGTATTTCTTGAGTCAAACTATCTTTACTCTTTTCCAAAGGTGTAATACACTAGTGTACAGTAGCCATGAGACCGTCCCATTCTCTCGTTTATTTAGCCTAGAATAGAAGGCCCCTGCATCGCATTAAGCACCTAGATACCGTACCGCACAACAGACCCAAGCCACCAATTTGATGTCTTTTTATTTTATTTTAAAATAAGCGGTTTGGGATTACACGCGGCCTGGGAACCGGAAAGAAAAGAAATATGGATACCTACATATGCAGAATGATCTGGGAAGGGCGGTCTAACCCTACCTCAAGGCCTGATCGCAACTTCCCAATTCAAAAAGTTGGAACTAATATTATAATATGAACGGAAACACCCCATAGACAACCAAAGTGAGCACATATGGGTCTCGGTCTCGCTCTACTCACTCTTAGATCCTTAGTCAAAGTGCACATTTCCTAACTAGGGGATTAACACAGCTGCATATGTCGGTACAATACCGAGAGCGAGCTTGAATTCACTCTTCAGTTCAGAAGCTCCGCATGCGCAGACTAACGAAATGCCTTTGCACATTTGAACCTCCCCCGGCTGTTGGAGGATATAGGAAATACCGCCTGAAGGGTTAGAAGTGGAACCATGGTACTAAGTTTAAAGTTCCTACTATTGAAAAAAACCATCGGTGGACTGGGGCTGATAGGTATCGGAGTGGGCCCGCTGTGGATGTGTAGTCATAGCAAGTAGAATTCAAGTAATCTGAAGCGTAGTTCTATGATGAATAACCCTTACTAGTATCAACTACTACTGATCCTCCTGGAAACGTGCCTCATTTATGTGTAGGTACTCGGTGGTGGTTAGGGGCACCCTTCCGGCGACCTGATATTTCGTTGCACCTGAGGAAGGCTGAAAAGACATGTAATGCATGAGAGACTTGTCAGTCGTGGTGTTTTATTGGATGTTTGAGGGGAAAGCTCTCATTCATAATGACCCTTACGGCGAAATTGATTACCAGATATAGGACTGAATCCAGCCGAGCAATCACCGCTTAGGTATACCGGTAACGTGCATACATCTATAGCCAGACGTCAGACATTTTATGAAATCCCTTTTACATGCAATTGAAGCTCCCATGCTCATAGGTAATTGCAATTTATTCTACTACAGAGAGCCTCACCAAACTGAAGATGTCTAACTCCGGCGAGGTCACGGTGTGGAAATTCGGCGTGATATCACCTCCGGTAAAGGAAGTGACAAACATCATATCCGACTAACCGAGCTGACACCTGAGTTTTCCTTTCAAACCGTAGGCCTCGCGCAATCCGAACCCAAGAACCCCGCCCTGAGCAGATTGATCTCAAGAAAGTTTCCCAGCCAGAGTGTACTCTAGGGACAAGGTAGATTAATCTCGGTAGACCCCCGTCTGCGTATGTCGGCAGGGGGTAGTGCATACATGTCTCTCTAGTGCCCCACAGTTCACTTGCTGGGTTTCAGGTACCGGTATTGCGCAGGACCATGCATGTCTGTCCCGTACGCTACATATGTAAGTAGTATGTAGTCTTTTCCAGAAGCTGTCATAAAGATTCTACGACCTCATCTAGCAACCAGGGCATCCTTGTAAGGCGCTAGGAGTAGTCATGATCATGAATACATATACAATATACCGACTTGCTACCCAAGTGCAAAAAAACAGGAAGCTCCCCGAGCCACGACAGTCTATGGTAAACCTACTCATGGTCAGTTCTCTACAACTAGTAATCTCACGAATCGCAGGAAAATACCAAGTAATTGATTGACCTGGGTGTTCAATACGGTTAATTTGTGTTGCAATTGTCGAAGCCCATTCGGGACCAGTGAGGGTGTGCTAATTGGCATATAGTTTCTAGCCTGAATATGATCTATGCCCCACCCTTAACCCAGTTGCCACGCGTTTATAACGTGTTCTCACTGGATGACAAAAATTAGCCTGTTGGGTATAATATCGCAGTGGCTTGGGGTTTAGGTTTGCACGATTGTCCCCTGCATTGAGCTTGAAGGACTGAGCTGCATTGTTCCAGAATTGTACGACCTGTAACTGAGTTAGCGAACACTAGTCCGCTTTTAGCTTCTCTAATACAAAATATATGAATTGCCAGTCTAGAACTTTCCTAGATGTGAATACTTAAGCAAGTCGATGTTTCTTCTGATCTGGACCTGACTATTAGTATCCATGAAGAGAAGTTGGTCCCGAAAGACCTGATGGTAGCAGTAGGTATGTCATTCTAGTCTACAACCACATGTAGTTCTGAGACCCTATGACTGTAGGTGAGTGTGACTTTAGCGGTGGGGGAACTCCAGACGTGATAATGCATGCAGACTTGAGCCTCTTGCTTATGTATCATGTACGTATGAGTGCAGATAGTACGGTACTCTAATTCAGATACCCAGAGACCACTGAGGTTCTACTTAGGAGCCGCAATCAATCGATTTGCTGATCGGTCCGTTAATCTCCCGTGCACATATGTACGTAGCTAGATGCATGTTACACATGACTCTTTGTGGAAAGAGCCTGCCTGTACTCAACGAATGAATCCAACGGCGGTCATAAAAGAGTAATCGGCGTTCGAAATCGAAATATTTTATTACTCTCCTATCTGGCCTTATGTAGATACTGACGTTATCGCAACGCCGTCAATTTTGACCTCGCCGGTTCAAGGTCGTGCCGTCCGACTTAGTGTGTCATCCAGTTATCGAATCGGTTTAGTGTTGTACATAACCTCCATATTTGGTTTTTTTTCTGCCACTTGATAATGATTGCTAAGCTCCTGATTGTTCAAAGTGTGACATTCTGTGAAAAGGTTACTTATGTAGTGCACTCCTTATTCTTTCCCAATAAGGAGACCGCTATTTTGAAGCCAATAGTTCTGGTCGGCGGTCGATAGGGGAGGCGGATGTGTTAATTACCGGGCTTCCCAGACTCTCGGCATGCATGTAAATTACTAGGGAATCATGGAGTTCTTCCGTGTTATACATTTGGAAAGGACACAGGAGTTTTAATGGCATTGGATAGTACATTTCAGTGAAGGCATTCCGAAGAAGGCTTGCAATTGGTCACAGCTGCAGATTACGTAGGCATTGGGGAGAATTCCACCACCACAACTCTAGCATAGATGTAGGGCAAAGGCCACAATCTAGGTGAATAATAAACTAGTATACATTAATATTGACTGTCAATAAATACACCTCAATTGTAATCCAAAAAGAGCTCTAGATAGCCACTAAGCCACGTGACCTCTACGCAAGAGCGAGGACCCACTTGCGCATCCTATTTACTGTGTCTATCGATTTAATTTCAATTGGGCGATCTGCAGTGCCAATTGTCACTAGCATGCACTGTAATTTCGACTGATGTTCTGCTCGATGTGCAGCTGTAGATACACAGTAGTAATTGTAGCGATCTCTTACACAATTAACGGGTGACAGCTTAGGATGAAATCTGCATTACTGAGGATCCTAACGCTGTCAATATAGGAATAAGCTAAAATTTGTGAGAAATTCCAGGCGCAAAAGTGGGAAATCAAAATTGATACTCCTCTCTGCCGATCGCGAAGCTCCCAAATAGTATAGTCTATCCTAACCATATATTAATCCTCTACAGCAAGTGGTTATTATCAACAAGGTTTAAAGTAAAACAAGGTTATTTTTGCTTTGACCTAGACCGGATACTGAATGGAGGGGTGCAGAGCCGAGTGACAGGTCACACAGCTATCTCATATAGTACCAGAATAGTGCTTACGTACAACCTTCGATACCTCGGTAGGGTTTTTGAGATAGATTGTAGTTAAATTGTGAATACATTAGTACCACTCAGTAAAGTAACCTACCCGGATGCTACCTTCTTGCTCTCAGTTGTGGTTAGTGTCGTGTCTCGTGGGGCCCGGGCTTTGGTATGTATATAGAGTAAAGCAATACTGTAAGCATTTGGTTCTGCGTAAATGGCTTATAGTACACATAATGGTTCTGTTATAAAATTATGTTAATTAGCGGAGGCCACGCCGCATAAGCACTCCATGTCCCCAGTCTACCGAGTTTGACTACTTCAGCATAATCTCTAAAGCAACCTAATCTGATCTATGTCTATAGCTACTGCCAAACTCCCATGGCAATTTCTGAGCTATAGATGTACAGTAGATCCCAAACACTCCCATTGATAACTAATAAGCCCCTTCGGCTCCTCAGTTTAACAGTTGCTAAATGACCTACATGGCAGCCGTCTTGCATACAGCCTTGAGACCTTGATACCATTGCACGCACTGACTCAATACACCTATAGCAGGCCAGTAGGTTGAACACTGCTTGTGATTGTCGTAAGCTGCAAGGATAATTTTGTGAGGAGCAGTCAGCCTTGATGTTACGGGCAGTGGTAGGGTTCTCAATCCAGTTAATACAACCGCTGGCTATACACCTAAAAAAAAATAGGAAAAAAATAGTCAACTATGCCCTTAATGGGGGCTCCTTTGAGGCAACATGTACTTCCCGGGCAATTTGGTGCATTCGGATACCCTGTGTAAGTATTGCATGAGTGGCCTGTTGTAATGCAACTTCTGGTCGGACAGTCGGCCTTTAGGCCACTGGACGCATTGACTAGTAATGCATCTACCGGAGTGCCGAATATACGTCTGAATTTCAGGTGCAAGAACCAATCAAGGGTGGATGCCGTGACATCGACGGGCGCGGGCCGCTGGGCCGATGATTAAGTCACTAGTCTAAAACAGCATTCCGCTCCTCTGAGCACGGCTTGGGGCCGTTGTAGGTATTGCAGGGGTGGTCCTTTGTTTTACAGTTCGTACATGGACAGTCGGCCTTTGGATCTCTAATCCATTTGATACACCCACTGATAATACATCTAGCTTAGCTATAGATACTGTCAATGATGCGATTCCTCGATGCCAATCGGTTAATGCACTGTGATCTCACTGATCTATTACTTTATGTAGTCCACTCAAGGGGAACATGCCTTGTATTGCGAATAGGTGTTGCAAGGGTGATCCTTTGCTGTGTAATACTCAGTGTATGAGAGGGCACTAGAACAACCAGAGATTGTAAGAAGAGTGACCACGGCAAAAATGGTGATTATCAGCTGTATTTTGTAAGGAACTGGTTTTCTAGTATATGTTTTGTCTACACGTGTTTTATCTATGGCAGTTTTGATAGAATTTATTGGGTTATATCAAAGCACGTTTTTGGCCTGTTTTGGCACCTACTCTTTTTGGACATGTTTGGATTAGGAAGGATCATATTGGGATTAGTCTTGTTGTTTTTCCTTGTAGTTTTCTCGTCATATTTCCTTATCATTACCTGTCATATTCCTGTATCATTCTGGGTTAGTCTCATGTATATCAGCTTGCTGACCACCATCTCCTGTTATGCCTGCCTAATTAGGCAGTAGCTTATTCTGTTTTCCTGTGGTTGTTTATCTCGTTGGCAGCCTTGTTTCTGTTACCTTGTTAGGCATCATCATGACACTGGACGTGTCTATAATGAGCCATCATGTATTCATTATGATCTAGTATCATAATGAGTCTTTACTGTTGCCTAGAATGAGTCCAAATAGACTCATTGCCTTAGGAACTCAGTATCTATTAAAGATCTGAATTCCACGGCCTTAGATGGGACAATTCTCGTTCAGCACAGTCTAGTCTAGCCACTTCAGAAATACACAAGCTACACTAGTAATATTCTTGTCCACTTGTACCTCTTGATCCCCAATCAACCCTACACTCAACAACCCCTTAAGCCACCTGCTATAATCCTGTATAGAGAATAGTAGGCGTGCTTAAGACCCCATAACCACGTTGGTAGAGCCGAGTTCCTTACAGAACTCCTCTACTAACTTGGCCCACGCTTACATTTTTTTTACCTGCAATTTAAGCTTTAAAAAATTTTCACCCACACCTACTAGGGCCTGATCAACCCTAGTCTCTCTTGAACCTTGTTTAGACAATCTAGTACCTTATCCAGCACTCCAGACCCGAGCTCCCCAAGGCTAGGGGAACAGCAGTCCCTGTACCTCCCTTGTTACAAATCTCAGAAAAAATCGCCTCAGCACTAGTAAGTCAGCACTAGTCCCTACTCAGCAACCATCACAGTCAAAGCCTTGCAAACGAAATTAGCAAGACATCATGTCAGCACCAGAACTGTCCCACTCTAGAATCTCTAGCAGACTCTCAGGCCAAAATCCAGAATTTGGACCCTTAAGAGTAAACCTACCCATGTATCCCTCTAGATCTGCCTCCAGACAATTTATGAGAACAGATATAGAAGAACTAGAAGGAGAAGAGCTCTCTAAACGGGAGCAGGATCCTCACTCAGAATCAGAGGATGAGCCAGACCCTGCAGATGCAGAAGCTACTCCTACACAAGATCCAAAAGGAAAAAGACCAGAAGTGGTCATCCAGCACCCTACTCCCATGAAACCAATTGCCATCCCAGAAACTAGAGAAGACAGAGAAGAGCAAGAAGCCCACGCCCTCATTGACAGTATGTTCAGCATCTATCATTTCCACAAACCAGATGGACCTAGGTTTGAACCAACACCTAAAGGACTGTCAGTACTAGCCAAAGAAATTACCAAGCTAGCACAAGAACTACCTAAGAAGCCTATTCCAGGACAGTTTCCTGTCACTCCTCAGAAGCCTACATAGCGTGTACCAACTCCAGTGATCCCTCCTACAGCTCCTCAAAAAGCTAGGGAGGATCCCAGCATATTATCAAAACTAGGCTAAGGATTAAAAGACACCCTCTTACCAACCATGTTCAGCAATAATCCTAGACCATCTAGGCAATCCTCATCACGCTTGCAGCTGCCACCACAACAGAGAGTTCCCCACCAAAGACCCACCTCAGTTCCTCTTAGCCAAGCTAAGCCCCTCAATAGACCTGCATTTCATTGGGTAGAACCTAGACCAGCACCTAGACCTCCAACACCCCCTGATAATGCATGGGTACCACCATCCCAACCACCACAGCAACCTCCGCCGCCCCCAGAAGCAGCCCCTCCACCATCTACACCAAAAACCCCAAAACAAGTTAGGATGTCAGCCCCCCCAGGATCTGATCCTGATGATTCAGATGGTAGCAGTTCTAGCTCCTCTGAAGGTGACACCAACAATGGATTAAGAAAAGCAAGTAGCAGAGGTAGAAGATCTCAGAGCGTGGGATCCACTACTAGCTCTGTATTTGGAAGCAGCAAGCTCAAAGCTCCAAAACTTGAGAAAAATAGTGGGAGTGGTAAATAGAAGGAAGCAGCTATTTTTGACAATTGGGTTAATGATGCTATGAATATTCTAGAAGTAGGAGAACTTGATCCAGAAGACAGATCAGCTATGATCTGGCTAGGTTGGCACCTAGAAGGAGAAGCAAAGATCCTCCATGCATCCTACAGAAAAAATCCTGTGACCAAAAATAACACTATTCCAGAATTTCTCAAAGTGCTCAGAAAATTCTGTGTACCCTTCATCAGTGATGACAAGCTATGGACCGAGTTTCAAGCTATCAGACAGACCAGAACGGCAGAACCAAGCCCATCCAACAAGTGGCAAACAAAATTAAACAACTGCAGATCCTCTTACCCAAAATTAGTGATTGGCAGTATTACAACCAACTGTTGGAAGCAATGGACCCTGCACTTCTGCAAGAAGTAAGAGCTAACATAAATGACGAAATGG
>Ga0307511_10000841_pt1 | contig 32666 bp, 30 predicted proteins | sample 13_EM_MG_FD_200266 | JGI IMG/M metagenome (GOLD analysis project Ga0307511, IMG submission 200266) | Populus trichocarpa ectomycorrhiza microbial communities from riparian zone in the Pacific Northwest, United States - 13_EM | ecosystem: Host-associated > Plants > Roots > Unclassified | place... | reverse complement strand
AACTGTATCTCTAGGAGATTACACTACCTATTCTTGGTCATCGCTTAAGCGAGATAACCATAGTCTTATTCCGATGCCAGAGTAACTTTCAGATAGTAATCTTAAAGTCGTTCAGTTTACAAGTCAGAGTTCTTAATTAATAGATCCGGCATCATCCATCCGAGTTGTCTAGTGTCAATTGAGAGCCTGCCTTGTGTACATGTGGACCAGCTTCAACTGCTTATAACTCCGAGGATATGACTCCGTTGATCTTCATTAAGGTCTCATTTGGAAGCTCTTTCTGTGTGGAATCTAATAGACTAGGTCCGTTAGCTATTTTTGTCAACCGGGCATATGCTAGAACCTGCGGAAGTAGTTTTAACAACTTCAACAGCCCATAACCCGCCCAATATAACTCTGATCGCAAAACGGATTCCAGAAATGGATTCAGCGTGCAAGACTACCCCTAAAACCAACTTGAACCGAAAGTTTCTGAGAACTTTTATTTTCGCTCAGATTTCCATTACCCCTTATAGAGTCACCGGACGCACTTTAGTGTAAATTACGCCCTGGTGGCTTGATTTTTTTATTTCTCTCTAAAGAGATTTTAGGGTAACCCGAAACGGCTAGGAGCGACGAATGCGGCTAGTATGATATGTCGGTAGGACGGTAAAAATATGCTGATCGCAACCATGGTTACGGTTTCCCGATCGGTCTTAGTCTCGTCCAGCAATAAGCTTCCGAAGTTGCTTACCGGGGGGGTGTTGACCTAAACCGCATTTGGTAAGTTGCTCACTTAGTAGGTTCAAGGTAACCAATCCTAGTTTAGGGTAACCGCTCCCAAACAATTTTCGACTTAGAAATATTATCTTTATTCGTATAGTAAGAAACTTTGTCTAACTGTAACTAGATCACTAGTAGTCGGAATCACACGAAACTTGAACTGTAGCTCCAGCTACACGTCCTTAAGTAGTTCCTGTATCACTGTACTCAGCACGCAATATTCCTATTGTCGAGCTGTTCTGCAGATAGAAGTATTACTGCTACGAGTAATATTTTCTAGTAACCGGCAATACTTATTATTAAGTATTCCTCAGACATGTATAACATATCCTTGGGTCGTTCTGTATAGCACAAGTACCCTTAGATGGGCCGGTAGTCACCCCGTGACAGTAGCGCAGATTTATTTTTGCTGATGGAGGAATTCGAGAAGCAGCGAAGCGAGATCACAAGGTTGACTGATGCATTGTTGACACAAGCCAACGCAATAACCGACCAACAAACTGCACACAAGATCATATATGATGGCGCCCAAGCCACATATGAAGACCTGACTACCCTTCGTCAAGAGGTAAAAGGCGAAATAGCCCCTCTCAAAGGCCAATCAAAAGGCCAACAAGAGGCGGTTACAACTCTAACAGATAAGATCAAGGCAACCCTGGTAATCCATTGGGAAACCTTGATTAAGAAATTAGAAAAAGACAACGCAAAAGTTATTGGTACAGCACAGGCTGAATTTGACCAAATCTAGGAGGATTTGTGAAGCTTAAATGAATGGAGTCAACAAGCTGTGAAGCATGAACGAGAGGAGTGTTCCAAGAGTTGTGAGAATAACAAGCAGTCAATGAAGGCCCTTGACCAACCCACTGCAACTCTATGACGGAAGATTAAGAAACTCGAAAGTCCTACCAGAAGAAAAGGGGAATCTCTGCAGATATTGATGAACAAATCCGCAGTCACCGAACCCCACCTCCACTACTTCAAGGTAGAGGTATAGGTGGAATAATCCCACCACCACCTCCACCACCTCCTCCACCTCCACAAGACGGAGCTGTAACTCAGGTCACATAGATCACACCTGCCCCACCAGTCAAGAAGGAACCCCGAAACCTTCCGCACCCTCCCAAGTTTGATGGTACTTATTCATAGTTAGAGGAATTCGTCCAAAAGGTCAATAACATATTCAAGGGAATGCCACTCTCTTACAGCACCACTAGAGAAAAGATCCTGTACGTAACGGATCTATTAACTGCTCGGGCTAATGTTTGGTATCGTACCCACCAGCATAAACGCCTACTGAATGAGGAGACCAAGTGGGTCAAATGGGACTCCTATGGAGGATTCAAAAATGAGTTCATGGAGGCCTACCGGAACCACCACGAACAACGTTAAGCAAAGCAGACCATGCTTAAAGACTACCAGCAGAAGGATGAGCAGATGGTGGACTATATCTCTCGCAACATGGCACATCAATTGATACCTAGTCTATTAAGAGAATCACTTTGGTAGCACCTTATTAACTCCATCCAACTCGAGGTGAGAACCCATATGATCTGAACAAGCATTGACAAGGACGTATTAGATAAAGTCCCTGCAAGCATCGAGATGTGCTTCCACACTATCGCGAATGCCGGATCCACCTTAGAATATGAAAGGGGTAGAGAGAAGTATGCTCGGACTGAGTTCCAGCATAAGGTAGACAGAGCAGGAGGGACATGGGAGAAGAAGGAGCCCAACAAATCTTAGTAGGCTATTAAGAAGGATAACACCAAGCGTATGGGGAAGAAGAAGGTGAAGCCTAAATCTCAAGGCACTGGTACAAAATCTGACAAGTCCGATACTATTAAGAAAGCCAAAGAACCTGGTGAAGAGCTTGTCACCTATGCCATGAAAAAGGCTCAGATGGCATCCTCTCAGTATATCAAATGTGGCAATCCCAACCAGATTGAAAAGGACTGCACGAACACTTGGAAGCCTACTAAGGAGGAAAAGAAAAAGGCTGATAAGGGGAAGGAGAACTACGCGATGGTGTCTGCAATCACGGCAAAAGTGGACGTAGTTCCTGAGCCAATTTCCTATGGTTGTATTATTTCGGAGGACGAGTTAGACTTTGAGGTAGATGAGTTGGATACTCCATAGGAACGCAGGCTGTCCTGTACGTCGGGTCAGGCAGTCTCGCAGGATTGGTTTTCGATTTATGTTGTTAGGAAAGGCATCTCTATTAAGGAATGGAAGGAGGAGCATCAGAGAGAACTTATGGATATAGATGCAGTTTTGATTCATTCTGTTACTTGCAATCATTCTATATCACAAAACACAAAAAGAGTACAAAAACGAATAGCTGAGCACGAGTTGGCTACTTCAATCAGTCCTCTTAAAAAAAGACCACCAACCGTGGCAGCGTCGGATATTTCATTGCCTTGGAATCCTGTTTCTAACTTTTCTTTGGTTGGAAAATCCTCTATGAAAGTGTTATGGCCTGGTGGAATGAACTTTCATATTCCTGTTAAGTTATCTTGAGTTTATGGTGGAAATACAAGAGTGATAACCGTGAATGCCCTTATTAATTCTGTTGCCGAAGTGACGATTTTGGATACGGATTTTGTGGAGTAGATGATGATCCCTTGAGTTAAGAGGGAGAACAGACTGAGATTGGAGAGCGCCAACGGCTCCCTACTTCAGAGGTCTAGGACTGTACAAGTAAAAAAAGTACAGTTAGAGGTTCCCGATGCAAGATCAGGAAAACTAAAAATCCTTGACCTGGTTACTGAGGTTGCGTACCTCGAGCCAGGTTGTCCACTCATTTTAGGGCACGATGGGATTACAGCGCACTGCGATATGCTCAGAGTTCCATCTACATATGGTCTGGAGCTTAAGCGCGCTTTGCAATTTGAAGAGTTAACGGATTTCTCCAAGTTTGATGAAATCCCGGAACATATAAAATATGTCAGTTTAATACATGTGGGCGAAATGGAATCACCCCCAGTACCTACTGGTCAGGCGTTCGATGTGATGCAGATCACAGTGGCGGAGAAACTACATGGACAGGCAGAGAGATTGCAAACCCAGTACTGGGTTTGCAGGGGAATCTTTGCGAAAGAGGCATAGGCTGCCCGCCCAGCAAATGGTGAGCAAGATATTACTATTGACCTTGAACCAGGAAAGCAACCACCCTCAGGGAAACTCTCCCCTCTGTCCCCAAATGAACTCGAGTTACTAAAAGAGTATCTGGATGAAATACAGAAAAATGGGAAAATTTGCACTAGCAAGAGTAGTACTGGTGCCCCAATATTATTTGCGAAGTAGGCAAATGGCAAGTTGCGAATAGTAGTTGACTATTGTGGACTCATTGTCATCACCATTAAAGACAAGTATCCCCTAGCACTCATGACTATACTAATGGAACAAGTCAGCACATATCAAATATTCTCGAAGTTGAATTTAAAGCTCGGCGTTAATCTACTACACATAGCAGAAGGAGAGGAATGTAAACCAGCGTTCAAAACTCGGTACGGTTTGTAGAAGTATAAGGTTTTGACGTTTGGATTAACTAATGCACTATCTGTCTTTCAGTGACACTTTAATAATATTCTTGAGGAGAAAATTGACCGAGGTGTTGTTGTGTATATTGTTGATATATAAATATATTCTAAGACAGAAGAGGAGCATATTGAACTTGTTCGCTGGGTCCTGAAGAAGCTTACGGAGAATAATCTATGTATTAACATAAATAAGTGCTTGTTCCATGTACCAGAAGTAGAGTTTGTGGGTTTTCAAGTAGGAAAACAGGGGATACAGATGAGCCAGAAGAAGGTTGAGGACATTGTAAACTAGCCAGCCCCACGAAATGGCAAAGAAGTACAGAGGTTTATTGGATTCGCTAACTTCTATCACCGATTCATACAAGGCTTTAGTTCCCTAACATTATCGATCCAAGCACTAACACATAATGGGGTGATGTGGAATTGGTCAGAGCAGTGTGAGAAAGCATTTGCGGAATTGAAACGCAAGTTTACTACAGTGCCTATCCTAGGCCATTACCATTCTGAACGAAAAAAGCAGATCGAGACAGATGCCTCGGTCCTGTACAAAGCTAGTATATTGTCCCAATATGAACCAGATTGGCACTGGCACCCTCGGTCAGACTATAACAAACGTTTCCTACCTGTTGAACTCAACTATGATGTTCACGATAAGGAGATAGTAGTTATAGTTAACTGGTTTCAGGAATGGCAACACTTTTTGATGGGTGCTCTAGCGGAGATTGTGGTTTTTACTAATCATAAAAACCTCGAATATATCAATACCCCTAAGTTGCTGAACAGGAGACAGGCACGCTGGGCGGAAATCTTGAGTCAGTTCAACTTCAAGATTGTCTACCGTCCAGGTGAAAAGAATGGCAAGGCAGATGCCCTGTCTCATCGGGTGGATCCCGAGCTTGAAGGAGAGGGGGAGAAGCAAGACCTAACCATTCACATGTTTAAACCAGGGCAATTCCAGCTTGGTGAAAATGAAGAGGTCCTCCTAACCCGCCCCATTATGGCAGTGAAGGCTGCACAAGTCGAACAATCTAGTTGGTCGAAGGAGATTCTGGAAGCAGGGCTTCTGGAACAACATTGGTTGGGCATTAGGAATGCCTTCAAGACAGGACAAGATTATCCAGGCCTCCAACATTACGGTATAGGGGCCGAAATAGTGACCTAAGAAAGCCACATATATATTCCAGACAGCTACGCTCTCAAGTTGAAGGTTGCATACCAATGCCACGATGGGAAAGTCGCAGGGTACGTTGGACAAGACAAGACTCTGGACTTTATGAAGCGGAACTACTCCTGGCCAAACATAGAAGAATGGGTACGAAACTACGTACTAACCTACGATCCCTGACAATGGCTACAAGCCCGCAAGGCACAAGAAATAAGGCAAGCTGGTAACACTCCAAATTCCATCACGACCTTGGGAACAGATCTCTATGGATTTAATTACAGATCTCCAGAACGTCAAAGGCTATAACCATTGCTGGCTTATTGTAGACAGGTTCACGAAAATGGCACATTTCCTTCTCCTCAAGAACAGGAAGGCAAAAGAGCTAGCACTGATCTTTATTAGGGAAGTTTGGAGAATACAAGAACTACTAAAGAAGGTTGTTTCAGATCGAGATACAGTATTCATGAGTTCATTTTGGGGTGAGGTTATGAGGTTATTGGAAGTCGAGTTGTACAAATCGTCAGCATACCATCCTCAAACTGACGGTCAAACAAAACGAGTCAACCAAATCTTGGAACATTACCTATGTATGTACTGCATGTGGTACCAGGATGGCTCGGTTAACCTGCTACCCTTTACAGAGTTCTATTACAATAACACAGTCCATACTGCGACTAAGCAGAAGCCATTTTTCGCTGCTTACTACCAACACCCTGTAAACAACTTCAAGAACCCTAGTGATAACGTGACAGAAAGCAACAACCCTCAGGCAGTAAAGACGGTCGAGGACTTCAATGTTATGAAGGAAGCTATAAGGGAAAACATTTAGGCAGCTCAGACCCGGAAGGCTAAGTACAATAACCAGAAGGTAGGTAACAAGGAACCGCAATTCAAGCAAGGAGACTGGGTGATAGTCAACGCTAAGAATATCAAAACGAAAAGACTATCCAAGAAGCTGGACTATAAGCTACGAGGCAAATTCGAAATCGAAAAGCTATGTGGCACGAATGCTTATAGGCTCAAGTTAGCCCCTTTGTCTAGCAAAATCTACCCAGTCTTCCATGTCAGCCTTTTGGAACCTTACCGCCAAAATACCATCCCAGGAAGACGCTCGCCAACACCCCCGCCAGTGGATCTCGAGCAGCAGGAGTTTGTGATCGAGAAGATCAAGACCACGGAGAGAAAAGGTCGTTAGGTTAAATATCTGGTATTTTGGAAAGGATATGGACCAGATGAGGATGCATGGGAACCTTACGAGAACCTGAAGGATGGTGGTGAGCACGTGGTTCGCCAATTCCAGCTAGGTAACCCTCGCAAGCCACGGGACCCTGAGGTATCAGTTTGAAGGGTTCCTATTTTTTCATATAGGAGGCATTAGTTTTTGGGATGATTTCGTATACTCTTATTTTTTCTATTTGTCACATAAAAACCTGTCCCATGGGTGAAAAGGTAGCTCCAGTGGAGGCGTACTAGGGGGGTAAAACCCCAGGCCAAATAAATATTTCTCAGTTTGAAAGCTTTGACTTATTACTATGTGTTCAAATAGTTTGTTGCAGACAAGATCCTTGAGGAGGGGAGTATTGTCAAGGGGTGACTACCGGCCCGCCCGAGGGTACTTGCACTATGCAGAACAATCCAAGGATGTGTTATACATGTCTAAAGAATACTTAATAATATTTATTGCGCGTTATTAGAAAATATTGCTTGTCGCAGTATTACTTCTATCTGCAGTACAGCTCGGCAAAAGAAAAGTCCGTGCTAAGTCTAGGGATACAGGAACTATTCGAAAACGTGTAGCTGTAGCTACATTTCATATTGCGTGTTATTCCGAGTACTAGTGATCTAGTTACAGTCAGATAAGGTTTTTTACTATGCCATTGAAAAAAATATTTCCAAGTCGAAAATTGTATTGCAGCAGTTACCCTGAACTTGCCAAGTTACCATGAACTACGATTGGTTACCCTGAACCTACTAAGTGAGCTACTTACGAAATGCGGTTTAGGTCAACACCCAGCTTGTAAGCACCTTTGGAAGGTTATTGCAGGACGAGACTAAGCCCGATCGTGAAACTGTAACCATATTTGCGATCAACATATTTTTATGGTCCTACAGACCCGGCATACTAGCCGCATTCATCGCCCCTAGGCGTTTTGCGTTACCCTGATATCTCCTTAAAGAGAAATAAACAAATCAAGCCCCCAGGGCATAATTTAGACTAAAGTGCATTAGGTGACACAATAAGGGGCATTGGAAATCTGAGTGAAAATAAAAGTTCCCAGAAACTTTTGGTTCAAGTTAGTTTTGGGGTAGTTTTGCACGCTGAATCCATTTCTGGAATCCGCTTTGCGATCAGAGTTATACCGGGCGGGCTATAGGCTATTGAAGTTGTTAAAACTACTTCTGCAGGTTCTCGCATATGCCTGGTTGACAAAAGTGGCTAACGGACCTAGTGTATTAGACTCCACGCAGAACGATCTTTCAAATGAAAGCTTAATGAAGATCAACGGAGTCATATCCGCGGAGTTATGAGTAGTTGAAGCTGGTACACGTGCATATGAGACAGACTCTCAATGGACACTAGACAACTCGGATGGATGATACCGGATCTATTAATTAAGAACTCTCAGTTGTAAACTGAATGACTTTAAGTTTACTATCTGAAAGTTACTCTAGCATCGGAATAAGACTATGGTTATCTCGCTTAAGCGGTGACCAAGAATCGGTAGTGTAATCTCCTAGGAATACAGTTGTGAAAAGTATTCTTAGTTGAGTCAAGTGTGTAGTATGACTCTGCAGTAGCTGAAATGCTGGCAGGCTAAGTGCAGAAGGCAACTGCATGAAGAAAAGCTGATGTGAAAACCTTCGGACATGAGCAATCCGAAGCCTGCGAGTTATCACAATATACATCACAGCGGAATACAAATAGTGAGAAAATTGTCCAAGGTAAGGATAGCGCCCACCAGTGCTGTTAAGCAATCGATTCCACATGAAGCCTACAAAGTCCTAAGGTGTCATTTCTGAATTCTGACTTTATCTGTGGTTTTGACCTCACAGTGCTACCCTAGTGATTCAGCATTAATTGGACAGTTGCGTCTTCTTTTGTGGATTAATGCCTGAAGGTGCAGATAAGTCTAGAAGGGACTTTACATGCTGAAGGATTATTTGGAGGTCTAAATAAGTTCCGTTGTGGCAATAAAACATACGGCCACTCTATTTTATAGTTGGAGTATCCGCTATATAGTTAAGAGAGCCCCCGTGACAGACAGAAGCAGTAGATTGATAATACTTAAGGGAAAGAAAACGAGTTCCAGCAATATAACGAAATATTCTTTTTGCAGCTGTGTGATGACATTGGAGGGAATTAGTGGAGAAGGGTGAAAGAAAGGAGACAGAAAAAGCAAGGTCAGGACGCGTACAAGTAACGAGATACATAAGAGAACCAATCATTTGTTGGTATAAGGTGCATTCATGTTGGGGTTCTGAACCATCAGCCCTAACCAAAGGAGCTTTAGGATCGATGGGTGTTTGAACTGATCAACAGTTTTCCATTCCAATCTGATTGAGAATATTGGTGATGTATTTTAATTGACATAGTTCTAGACCATGTTCTGTTTCGTTGACTTCGATTTAGAGGATGTATTTTAGACCACCGTTTACATTGACCATAAAGTGGGACTTCAAATGGTCAATAAGAATTTCGATTGGAAGTTTAGGCCCCACTGTAGAAATATCCTCAATGTATACAACCAGTATAACATTGAGGGTAATAGTAATAAACACACAGGGATCGAAGGGAAGTGACACAAAACAGAGTTCAGCAAGTACAGTAGCAAGTTTTTCGAACCACTGTAGAGGAGCTTGCTTTAAACCGTAGAGCGCTTTGTGTAGGCGGAGGATTTTGCCACCTAGACCAATGCCAGAAGGTGGTATCATCTACATTTCTTCTTTGAGTTCACTATTCAAGAATGCTGATTTTATATCTAGTTGTTCCATATCGAGTTCAAGGTCACTGGTGCGAATGCCTCGTCATAATCAAGGCCTTCTTGTTGTGAATCGCCTTTCGCAATGATTCGTGCCTTATGTCGTTCAAAGGATCCATCAGCGTAATCCTTTACCTTAAATACTCACCAACTTCTGACAGGTTTCCTTCACCTTAGGCAGGTCAGTAATATGATGAACGGACCATGTTCCTGCTTCTTCAATTCCTTGGTGTTCCTCCAACATAGCTTGTTGCCTTGTATCAACATCCAAAGATGACATAGCTTCTTGATAAATATCAGGTTCTGGGACAAGTCGAGCCCAACCAGACTAAAAGTAACGATCAGTACAATTAGTTGATCATTTAGGGTAGTTCTTGCAATCTAGTTTTGGTGTCTTAGGGACTTCAAAGAAGTCTTTTCATCACGATGACTTCGGTGCAGAGGAGGTGGTTGTTGATGTTTGGCGTGGAGGTGTGGAGGGACCAGCTGAAGATTCGCCAGGAACTCTCTCTGGCTCAAAGTCCTCATCAAAGAATTGTTCATATTCAGCAAATTGTTGTGATAGAGGAGGGAGAGTGATTTGTAGTTCCGCTGATGTAGTTTTTGGTAGTGTGATTGGTGTATCAGGTCGTGGAGGGATGGGAGTTGTTAGTAGATTATCAGCTTCGTTTGGTAGAGAGGGAATATGAATATCGACAGAGGTATAGGATGATGACGGTTTAAACTTCACTTGTACAAAAGTATCTACCTTACGTTGAGATGGGATATAAATACGGAACATGTGACTGGATTCTGTATAGCTAACAACATGTCCTTCAACTGCTCTAGCATCTAGCTTGGATCCAACAGTACGTTTTTCTTCTGGTCTATGCACAAAGCACTCAGAGAGGAAGAGACAAAGGTGAGAGATAGTAGGCTTTGTATTAAGGAGAGCCTTGAACAGGGTTTTTCCCTTTAGTGCAGAGTGAGGCAGGTGGTTCTTGAGATAGGCAGCCCAGTTAAAGATTTCGCCCCAGAGAAAAGGTGGTACATCTTCGAGAGGTGGTCGAACCATGCTTGTGAGAGTTTGATTATAGCGTTCTGCAGTGCCATTAGATTTATGGGAATAGGCAGCGGTAGTCTGGTGCTAAATTCCGTTGCATTCGAAATAGGTTTCCAGTTCCATATTGACATACTTAGCACCTTGGTCAGTTCTGAACGAGCGAGGAAATCATTCGGTAGATGTCTTAACCTTTTCACAGAATGCTTTGATGAGGCGTGTGGCATCAGTCTTTACATAGACGAAGTGAACTTCGGCATACCGAGTTGTATTTTCAACAAAGGTTAGCATATACTTGCATTTTCCCAGTGATCCGACTTTGAAGGGTCCTATAAGATCAGAGTGAACTAGATCAAAGGGGACTGATGTCTGTGTATTCACAGATATTGTGGGGATTCATTGCTTAGAGTTGTATTTTATATAAGTATGGCCAAAGTGTAAAGTAGAAGGTTTACGAAGTAGAAATCCATCAGCATAAAATCGGTGGCAGTATTCCAGAAGCGAGTAAAGATGTGTCTAAGAGCTTTGTGCCAGTATTCGATTGATGCAGAGTAGATCTTGACATGTTGCATAATGGGGTATCCTTAATAAGAGCCATGTTCAAGTGCGGCAGAAATAACAACTGAATTATCGGACTTCTTCCAAACTTCAATCATACCATCCGCTTCAATCATCCTAAACATTCGTAAATCATCAATGTTCCTCCAAGAGATCAAACAAGCTTCATTCCTATCCGGTACATATAAAATATCAGTGAGAGTAATAGAAATAACATGACCTGAAACCTAGATATCCAACCAAACATTCCTTCGATCTGTAGTAGTCATTATTCTTCCATCACTAACTGTGAGGCCTACATGGCAATGGACTAGATTTTGAAGATGAGAGAAGTCAGTTGTGATATGATATGAAGCTCCTGTGTACAAGATCTATACCTCGTATGTATTATCAGTGTGTGCCATTAAGGCACGAGAAGGAAGAGGAGGAGCACGTTGATATGAGGAAGAGGAGACAATCAAAGCAATACCATTGTCTTCTTCGATAATTTCTTGAGCAAGGTATGCTCTATGTAGGACGAGTTCCTTACCAGAGGAAGTGGAGGGGGTAGTAATGATACCAGTGTGTTTGTATTCCTTGAGTAGGGCGCTGTTCTTGAAAGTATATCCTTCAGCTTTAAGATGATACTTGGTACACCAAGAGCAGTTGTTTCCTGTAGGGGGGGCTGTCCTGCCAGCTCGAGTTGGATTGGGTGATTGAGCGGGTTTGGTGACTTTGTCAGTTGGTTTATTTTTGTTGAATAAAGCCTTGCCTTTAGTAGTGAATTCGATGGAGGAGGAGATCAGTTCGAGAAGTTTGATGTGGACATTATTCGAAGTTTGATCACCTTTGGTTAGGATATTATCAACAACATTATGGAACTGAGGACGGGGTAAAGTTATAAGGAAATGGTGGGTCTTTTTGGTATTAGTTTCAAGGTGGGAGCCTAGATGTCCATATGGAGATGTTGTTTCAGTTTCTTTGAGCCTTTCAACTAACCTACGATGTACGGTATCGTAGTTGTTAAGGTGACCGATCATGAGTATATCGGTACCCATTTGTTGATTGGCAAAGAATGACTGAACTAAGAAGAAAAGGGTCATAGCATTGCGTCGGTCGAATCGTTCCTGTAAGGTTGTCCAGGCTTCTCATACTGTAGGTTGTACTGTAATAATGGAGATGAGAGGCTGTTCCACTACACTTACTAGTAGTGCTTTGGCTTAGTTGTTCCGAAATTTCCAAGTCCTAAGTTCGGTAACATGAGTGGGTTGAGTGGTAGATGATGTACCATCTAGTAGTTAATCAAGCATGTGAACTGAGGCAAGTAGTGTGACTGTATTAGACCACTTATAGTACCATTCGTGAGAATCAGGAAGGCGTTTAATGTTGTCAAATTTGACAGTGAACTGGAGTGAAGGAGTAGATGCGGAAGTGGAACTAGAAGTAGAACCAGAGCCAGATGCGGAAGCCATCTCAGGGAAGTAGAGGAGGGGTGATAATAAATCCACGATGAATAAAGGAGATAGGAATGAACTCAATTATTGGAATTAAGAGGACAGAGCTCCGGACTCATAACCTATTAAAGTGGATAGATTATAGGTGAAGAGTGTGGAGATAATTGGATGGAGGACAGCGTTGAAGTAGCGGTGAACCAGCGGAGGTTATGGAGTGAGCAGAAGTTAATTATGAGTGCGAGCCCACTGTGAATACTATGATTATTCTATCTAGAGGACGGCGGAATAGCCTGGTCTAAATAAATGAGAGTGGCCTGTGAACGCCGATACTAACCAACTAACTGTAAGAGGATATAACTCTTTGAAGTCTATAACAGGACAGGGAATATGCATGTCAGCCTATATGTAAGACAGTGTGTGAAATAAGGAGCATGGTATAACAGACATGTAAGGGTAGAGGTGCAGCGTAACCTGCATATAAGACATGCTGCAGGATACTCGAAATAGAAATAGATAGAGATAATAGAGATAAGATATCGTGATAGAAATGAGAGAAGTAATACGATATGTATACAGGAAATATATGACAGAATAGTAGCAGATAATGTCATTAGAGTGCCCAAAATGTATGCCACAACAGGAAGGACCCCTGTTACGTAAACACCAAGTACCAAGGATCCTGACTAGGAAGTAGTTAACAAGAGGGTAATATCAGAAGACAAGATGAACTTGATTAGGGATTGGAAATGTCTATGGTGCCTTGCACCTGGCCACAGCTTCAAGGAATGCAACAAACCAATTTCCAAACAACCAATACGCACTGTTACACAAGTCCTATTCCTGCAACACACCAGCAAACCAGTTATCTCCAAGAATAACTACAAGTACAAAACCAAGGCAAAACCCCAGTTTAATAAATGATTAGACTATAGCAGGGTCTGGATCAAAGTTAACAGGCACCCTGCAATACCCTTTCTGGATTTACAAACAACTGGCTGGGATATTATCAACAAACAATTCATAAACCTATATGGCCTACCCTCCTACAATTTCAAACAGAAGTCATTTAACCCAGTGATCAAAACATCGAAGAGTGTGATAGAAAAGGCATGTGATGTACAAATGGACCATTGAGGATATACAGAAACTAGAAAACTATATGCAGCACAGGTAGCAGGCTGGGATATGATCCTGGGCAAGACAGTGCTTCCAGCACTAAATGCTTCAATCTTAGCAGGAGCAAAGCCTGTTACTATCCAAGCCTAAGGTATGACAGGCTTTCCTCTCAAGGAATGGAGAAAAGCAGGGCTGGCTACAGGGTAAATCAGTTCTGCTGCACTCGCAATAGAATATGCAGTACCAGACTACCTTGTACCAGTCTTCCAATTCATGGTCTCAGCTATGAGTCTCGAAGAAAGGCAGGAATTCAACCGCTTCATAGAATTCTCCCTGTTGTTTCTGGCAACCACACCCAATGAGCTGCCACCCCTCAAAACTATCAACCACCAAATCTGCCCGAAACCCGCCTCTACAGGGGTACTAAAATAGCAATCCTCATCCTCCAAATTTTGGGCAGAGCTCACTAGACAACTAATGGAGGAAGAAGCCTCAGCCCGGATTTATCATCCAGAACATGATACTAATGGACTAGTTCTGTTGGTACAGGCCAAACGAGATGATCCTACAAAACTAGGGCGTATTCTGGACACCAGGAATCAGAAGGATGCAGTTGACTCCAACTACACACCACTTGCAACTATCGAAGAACTTAGGGAGCTAGTTGTTGTTAGGAAATGTAGGAGGAACATTAACCTAGCAGATGGGGACCACAATATCACAATCAAGGAAGACTTGGAAGAACAGTCCACCCTCTTCATACAAATACAATATTATCGCAGTTGTATTATACAACAAGGTGACCACAATGATCTTGCAACCATGGTGTTTGCCAATTCACGAAATCTTCAAGTACATGGTTTTTAAGGACCTTGTCATTTACATCAATGATAATATTATCTTTTCAGATACCTATGACGAACATGTAGCTACCTTGCGAAAGATTCTACAATGGCTTCTAGGTGAGAAGTTTTAGTTGTAAGCTAGCCAATGCCAGTTCTTCCCCAAATATCAATATGTCTTAAGACATATATGAACTCCGAATGGGTTACATATGGACTCTAAGAAATGCAAGAAAGTATTTAACTTCCAGGTTCTCAGTAACCACCAGGAATTACGAGGCATACTCAACGTTTTCAAATTTCTAAGCAAGCACTGTCCGGAATTAGCATCCTGGTCAAGAACCCTGTCAGAACTATAAGGTGAAAATGCATCCTGGAGAAGGACGGACACCTATACTATAGCACTCGAGAAAATCAATGAACTTGTGAATCCTCAACGGATAGTTACACTCTGGAATCACTTCTGATCAGAACCAAAATACCTACTATACGATGCTAGTGATATTGGACTAGTATGATAGATAGAATAAGGAGAACTAGTATCAATGCGACCCTGTCGATTTCTCTCTCGGAAATTCAGCCTAGTCCAGCTGAAGTACCCCACCTACTAAAATGAATTACTTGCTATTGTTGACTTCATAAAGTCTTTTGAGGCTCAACTCAGAGAACAGAAGTTCATGTTTCTCACAGATAACCAACCGCTACTATCATTCCTCTCGCCATGACAAACATCTCAGAAGCTAGCTCACTGGCAAGTCTACATGTGAAAATTTGACTTCGTTATAGAACATAGGGCTGGGAATAAAAACCTGTTGACAGACGCTCTATCAAGGCAGTAAAAAACTCCCTTAAGCCCACCATGTAACAGGAATTTATTCCTCAGAGCATTAATCCTATACAAGACAATACCGAGCCTTAGGATACTGTTATTACCATGAACAACCTATCTCTCTCTCCCATTTCAGAAGAATTCCGAATGGTTTCCCGTGGCTATATCAACTTGAAGTATACCGACTGAGACTACAACAAGTGCATAGGCCCGGAGGAAAGCTTCGGTCACTACCCCTTTTGTCCGTCTCTCAATAACCAGAATGACGGAGATTACGAAGGCTAAAACAACATCAAGGAAAAAGAAATGTAATCAGATGAGGATACCCTCTCCACCATCCCCAAACTAATCTTTGATGGGTATGAGTTCGATCCTCACCCCCTCGTTGTAGAACAACATCAATTAAATAGTTATCATTACATCAGCAACCCAACACATGATACCTCCTCAATCATCAATGACAATAATATTCCTGCTATCATTATGGACGTCGACAATGACTACTATTAATACTACCAGCAGCCTTGGAAGTAACATAATATGGACTGTCATGACTACTACTGCCGCTCACATAGAAGCTCACAGTCGAATGGAAACCGCTACTTTCCTACCACCAGAGGCTCAGTTTGCGGAAGTTATGGACATGGATATTTAGACTGCACTCTAGTGGAGGCAGTTTATCAGAAGGAGAAGGAATTCTAGTCCAGTTATCAAGACGAATGGAAATTGAAAGCTACCACTATCCCTCATGACAACACCCCCTCCTCTTAGAGTCCCGATATTGACAATCCTAAGCTTAATATCAAAGAAGCCTCAAAATACACTCACAAGTGGATTACGGCAGAATGGGCAATTAGGAATACCCGTATTGCTGGCTATGACCTATGGGATCAACAACCTGAATGAAACAACCAATGGGACTACAACATCAAGATCCTACTAGACAAAGAAAGACTCTCCTTGTTCTCTGCTGCAGTCACCACCAGATCACAATGAAATGCAGCTTTTGGAGAAGCTAGTGGATCTAATCAAGGTCATAACAACCTTATATCCCCCACTAATCCCAGAAGATATGTGCCAGGAGTATGATTCATGTACCAACAATACTATACAACCAGTGAGGAGAACAATATTGTTTATGATCCTCAAACGCAGGAGAAGACATCAATTCCTCCGACACCTACTGCCACACTTCATTGCAATTTCTGTAAAGGCGAGGGACACTATGCATCCACACGCAAGGCAAAACGTAAGGCAAACGTAAACATTCAGGCATAGAATTGTGCCAATGACCAATATAGTAAAGATATACCTTGATCTCGAAGCCGGCCCCATAGAAGACCGCTACTTCTAACTTGCTGCTTAAGTTGACAACGATGAGAGAATGAGAAATGTCTACATCGCATGCATCAGGATATGCCCCATGTGGAGCCAGCCCTAAAATGTTTACAAGGAAAGAAAGGAGTAAGTAAGGACAATGGATTCTTGCACAAGAAGCATGAGAAAGGAGAATGGAGGCTGATTCTACGAACCAAGTTCGATATGAATGGTAAGAACTACCTCGAAGCTACAATCAAGGAAGCTCATGAAGCTACTGGACCTGGCAGAGTTGAGAAAATATTGAAGTTGTTGACTGATAACATTAATTGCCAGCCATTTTCAAGGCTCGATAAGGAATACGTAGTGAGTTGCAATACCTGTCAACAGACGAAGTATACTAATAAGCCACCACTAGGACAAGTAACTATCTTACATGTTCCTGCTAGAACCTAGACAGATATCACTAGGGATTTTCTTAAGATGTCTTCTGTTTTTACTTATTGCTCTACTTTATACCTGAACATTGCTTTTGAAGATGATGATATGATTAGCTTTTCTAGAGTTTGGATGAGTCTCTATAGACAATTAGGATTTCCATTTCTCATTCCAGTTAGTAATAACCTAACAGCGGAGAAGTGCACTGATACCTTTGATATACGCGTTGCTGCCATTATCATATATTCCTATTATATTGTGTTTGACCGAAAGACTCACTTTATGTCAGACTATTTCAAGGATTAGCTAGCGAGAAAGGTAATCAAGTTGGAACCTTCTACTGGATCCTACCCGCAGACTGATAGTCAGGCAGAAATTGCCAACAAGAGAAACCTCTAGGCCACACAAGCGTGCAAGGTCGAAGGAAACGAAAGGCTGGACAAACTCTCTGATATTCAGCTAAAAGTGAACTCTTGAAACAATACTGCAAGACAACATAGTCCATTCTTTTCACTCCTAGGCTTTGTAGCTAAGCTAGTTCCTTCTTCCTCACCTACCAAATCAATACTTATGCCCCTATTGGGGAACGTCACCTCGACACCTCACTCAACTTATACTCCTACAAAGTCAAGCAGGCAAAACAAGCCAACAAGAAGGGGTCTGTTCCCATCCATCCTTCACTGGCCAAAAGGTTCTCCTCTTACCAGGGAAGATCAACCTCCTAAACACATATAGGAAAATCAAGCCCAGATAGGTCAGACCATTCCATATTCAACACGTCAACAAGAAGCGGAAAAACTATATCCTCGATCTGGCAACAGACAGCCGACTTTTTCTGATCTACAATACCTTCCAAATCAGCAAGATCAAACGTTACGTCCATAACAATTCGACCAATTTCCCAGATCGACATGAGGAACATTCTGGCGAAGCAACGGTAGGTAGATGGGAAGGCGAATGAGTACTCGAATTTCGTACTGCTCCCCGTACTCACAAAAGTGAATACCTGGTACAATAGGAAAGGTACGGGAGTGATGACAATGAGTGGATCAACTTCGAAGAGATCAGTTTTGAAATCATTCAAGACTTTTGAACAAGTAGAAACCATTGCAACACCTACAAGGTTAGAAAATCCTCTAAGAAACACAAGAATTGTCAAATTCGAGAAACCCCCAAGCCGATTATTCAAACTAAACGAGACAGAGTTCTTGCTCACAGCCCTGATGATCAATACCTCACCTCTGCTACCACCAACCTGGCAGAAGATACCTTTAATGTTTTTCTAAAGTACTAATTCGCGCCAGTTGCATTACCCTTCCAATCCTGCCTTTTGTCCTGTTGTTTTCATTATATTTCTGAATTGATAATAGAGGAAGGGATAGCAAACAAGGTATCTATCGGATATTTTCATGGTTCTTTAAATCATAAGTGTTTACTATGGATGATTTGGAATTTAAATTGGTCTTCTACTCTTCATTGCTAAGATTGTGGTTTTCATAATTATCATGCTTGCACTTGTTATTTCATACTACCTCCAGCTTTGGCAAGACAACAGTAGAAAATCCTTTTAAGTGGGGAAGTGTAAGAGAAGATCTTTTATTATAATTGTCTTAGTACAAAGTTCCTCGCACCTATCATATGTACTAGATAGCTTGAGCATAGTACCGTAGGTACTATTGCCTTTCGCGTATACGATTCTTATGTACTTTTCCTTTATTATCATTTCTTATACATCAACACCTGAGTTTTTGACTACTGGAGGCCTGACCTCCCACACCGGTATTTATGGTCATGGTGGAGTACTTTCTGGAAAGGCTATTAAGCAGGTTTTCTGGAAAGGCCAGAAAACAGGTTTTTCAGACTTTATAAGGCTTGGCAGCTGGCATAAGTACTGATTCATTCTGACCTTCGGCAGGAGGATTCTCATATCAGATCACTTTAGATAGAGTTCAGACAAGCCTTAGATAGCTTCAATATAGAGAGATTTCATCTGTTATTTCTCTTTACCCTTGGGAAATTTGTATGCTCATAAAGCGTCTCTGAATCCTAAACTTAGTGGAACCAATAACAGATATACACTATTACTCTGGTGATAGTATAGACTCTGTTAAACAGCCTGCGCTGCTACTATTGGGATCGCCCATTACATTTGGAGACTTCCTTGTAGAATCTGGTACTATAGTCCCATATTGAGCATACTAAGGTATTGTGTTTGCGTCTTGCCTTTACAGATCCAAGTCGAGTTATTGATATTCTATGGTTGAAGCCTTTTTTGCTAACAGTCAGGTCCATCATTTGGTTTTAGTTTCCAAAATCCCTCCTATTTTATCTATTCTTGTTGCTATTATTACAGGCTAGGGTTATAATTTGTTGGTCATCATATGGTTGTTCTGCTATAGAGGTTCGGTATGTCTTATTTGTGTTTTTCTTGTGAGGTGGTGATGTTTGTGGACTGATTTAGTGATGATATATTGATGGCGTTGCAGGTCCTTTGTGGTGTTTTACAATTACAAAAGATAGGCCTTGGTTGTGATCCTTCCACTTTTGGTATTGAATTTAGTCTGTTAAAATCAACGGTATTTTTTACTTCTGATGCCTTTTAATCCGCCGTTATGCTGGCCTTGATCAAGCTTTTGACCTTGTGAACCTAATATAGTTCTTATCCTGTATAAGGTTCCTAATTGTTACTATACCTATCCCAAAGATAGTCTCTTAGGTTGAGATTTTTCTTTTTTATGAGGGATTGCCAGGCTTTGTTTGTAAGTATTTCTTTTTCCCTACTCTTGTCATTAGATCCATTCAGTCTCTCTTGTAATATTTTTTGGAGCATGTCCAAACCTGTGTGAATTTGTAGGATATCGGTAGGTCCTAATTCTGGTTTGATTTTCTACTGCTCTACTTGATGGTTGAGAGCTAATAATATCTTGCAGGTTTGTTACTTAGGTTTTCCAAGAACCTGAGAATTGCCTCTTGCAATTGTGTTCCAATCCGTGGTACGTTTGCAGCCAAGTTACGGGAAGTCTATTCTATAGCTTACTTCTGTATGGTATGCTAACAAAAAATTCTTCAAATAACATATTGCCACTTAATCCTCTAGATCCTTAGTGGTGATGTTGCAGATCTCTGGTTTGAACCCAGTTACTAATAGCTGTTTGTTTTATTGTTCTCTTCTACTTTATATTATAGGGAGCATGTTGTTCTAAAAGATGAGGATGACCTTCAATTGGTAGAGGGATATGATGCCTCAGTTATAGTCTCTGATATGTATATGGGTAATGGTTGCAATAGCTCTTTGTCGCAAAAGACCCTAAGCTTGTCCAATTGGTTGACTGAATATTATACCAATAGATATTATGGTTGTACAAGAGATCCTTCGTTAGAGAGTGTAAATGTTGGAACAATAGAGCAATAGCAAGCAGTGTGCCATGTAAGGAGGAACGTTGTTCTGGAAGTAGTGGAGGATCCTGATAATCCTGTTGTTCCTGATAAGTTTGAGCTCCAGGAGAATGTTTCTTTGCTGAGGTACGAGATTGTTCCTGGGAGCTTTGCTGCAGTATTTTCTCATATGCTTAGTTTTATGTGTGGGAGCAGTTGTGTTGGTTCCAGAAATGCAAGGTTGCATATGAGTATTGTTGTGAAAGGTTTCTTAAACAAGGGTAGGATTTTTTAATATGGTATACCACTGCCCATTAGAGCTCTGCTTTCCTTGCTTTAAGGTCTTGTTGTATATATATGACTGCAGTGTTTAGCTACTCCTCTCTTCTTAATCTTGTATTCAATTTCATGTTTGTTGGTCTATGTTGGAAGAGGATCCAGTGGTTGATCAGACCAGGGAGATGATAAAAGATATCTATGACTATGTGAAAAAAAATATAACAAACGTTCATAGTTTGTGGTGAGACCATTTATGCTTGTGCGCTACAAATTATAGAGGAGTGTTCTGACTTACCTATACTTATCACATCTAAACATAAAAAAAAAGGGCCTAAATTGTATATCATTTTAATAGGGAAAGTACCCTCCGACTAGTACAGGGCATTAAGAATAACAGGTATAATCTGTATCTTTATATGGAGTGCTATCTTGGTTGTTGTAATCTTGTTTGGTGTCTGTCCATCTGTCAAAGGTGGGTGGGAGGCTCTCCTTATATAGTTGTCAGACCCCTGTTAAGGAGGCTGTGCAATGGCTAGTAGTTTGATATGTGATAGCTACAGGAGTAATGAGCGTGGGCAGAAAATTAGCCCACTTGCTTGTATAACCAATAAAATAGGTTTTTGTCTAGTAGCAAAAAAACAAGTTTTCCCCAAGTGTTAACCTGCCTTGTAGTTTGCCTTGTGGACTAATACATAAGTATATAAATATGATATAAGAAATAACAAAGGATAAAAGGAAAGGTAAATAAGTTAGCCATATTAGTAATGGTAGTCTATTAAACAATTACCAGTGGGATGAAAGTGGTGAGCAAGCACTTGTTCTATTTAGTCCCTTATCATTATAGTACTGGTATCTATCCTGAAGACTTTAGTCAAGGCTCACATCTCTTCTTCTGTAGTAATCAGAGTAGTACTAGAGATCTATTCAAGCTCTGATATATGCTTTGCTTAGTTGTCTACTCTTTTATTGTTATGAATATATGCTGAAACCTTACTAGTAGTACTGCAGGCATGCCTTGTATGGTTGCTTAGTATGAGTAGCGTGATGCAGGATATGAAAGTTAAGGGCTGAATAGTAGCTATTAAGAAGCTGGAGTATGAATAGGTAAATAAGGTTGAGCAAAGGGACTGAGGAAATGCCTAATTAAGACTTGGACGACAGGGTGTCTCCGTACAGTATGCCTGGACTGTGTGGACTGTACCTAACTAATATGCAGATAGGCTTTGCATAGGCTAGTAGCATAAGCGAGCTAGACATTTACCTTTTCGTTTTCTTCCTGGTACACAAGTGTAGACCACAACATCAACGTCACATCAATCAACAATATCCGCATCAGCAGCAGGTAGCACTTGTGTACTAGGTTCACTTGCGAAAAGTCTATAAACTCCTCATCCTGGACTACATAAAGAACTCATGAGAGCAGTCACAATGATCAGTAATGAGCTGCTGGATCTATACTCCGAAGAGTATATGGATGGAGAAGAATATGTATGGCCAAATCAGAACTTATATCGCCTAAAATGTTATGCATTCCAGAAAGGCTTTGCAGTTGTTACTCTCAGTGGGTCTCTACAGAAAGGACGAATGCGGTTTGGTTGTATACCTCATGGGAAGCTTAGAGACACTAGAAAGGTTGATGCTCCTGAGCTTGGTATTGGTACGTACCTAGATCTATATAGCCATATAGAGTATAAATATTAACAACATATAGTACAAAGGAGGCAGATAACAACTTTGGCAAAAGAGTGTAATTGGGCAGTCATATACGTACTCAGACAAGATGATTCCTAGTCTGAGATATAGATATTTGTAATATCGGAGGAGGTACATTCACATCTGTTAGCCCCCAACCCTCTAGTATACATATAACAATATCAACATGCAATCGGTCATGCAGCACAATATAGACATGCTGGACTGAGCTATAACTTGTATTTGTACCTTCATGCCTGTGAAGTTGTATAGTTGAATCCTAAAGCCTACTATAATACAAAGCGAAGTAGCAATATTCCAATAACGGCGGAAGAACAAATCGATCAGATGTTAAAGGAATTAAGCAATGCAGGCTTTCATACAAGATCTCGGTGGAGTAATAAGGTTAATTCAGATGGAACAAAAATTGCAAATCAATTGGAGAAAATTTTCTTCATTAACGGTAACCAAATTCACCTTGATCCTTGGTTTATTTCGGAATTTATGATGGAATATGATACTACTTTTAGCAACAATCTATTACAGATGCCATTGGCTAATATTGTGGGGATTAGTAATATAGGACATAAATTTTCATTAGCATTTAGTTTACTCAGATCAGAGGCAGCAGAAAACTTCTACTTTATTTTCAATTCTCTTAATTAATTGTTTTTCAATATTATCCCACATCCTCGATATGTCCTTAGTGATCAGGCCAAAGGCTTTATCGAATCTCTTGCTGAGCAATGGTGTCTGCATGGTACATTCCATCAACTATTTGAATGGCACATAGTTCAAAATATTAAGAAATACCTAGGCGAACAAAAATATAATAAAAAACAACAAGATTATATTCAGCACTTAGTGTTGAAGTATATACATAGTACAACAAAGGATGGGGTAATTGAGGCTAGGCATAACTTATACTAAAAGTTACATGCAGAAGAACGTCAGTATATAGAGAAACAATGGCATACTAAAGAGCTAAAAGTACTACGTTGTCATACACAACACTATGCCAATCTTAGAGCCTATTCAACTCAGTGTAATAAAGAACACCATGTTTCTGTAAAACAATTTCGGAATCCTCAAATTACAATTGGACAAGCCACTACACGTCTGATAGAGTATCTAAATAATGCAGTTATTCGTTTGGATGCAGAGGAAGCTGAATCAAGAACTAAAGTTCCTCGGTTTTTAGATACTAATGTATTTAAATATCTTACTAGTTATGCTACCTTATATGCTACTGATTATATCACATGGGAGTGGAAAGCTGCTAAGGAACTACAACCTGAGTGAGAACTAGATATACCGGAGATAGAGGGTTGCACATATACAATTGTTTCACAGTTTGGTCTACCTTTTTGACATCAATTAGCTATATTGCCTAACTCTGAATCTATTCCAAATGAACTTCTCCACCTACGCTCGAGAATTGGCAAAATACCTATGTCCTTAGTCTCTTGGACCATGCCATGGCCTAAAGTGTATACCATACCAGTACCCGTACCTTTAACTCTAGCACCTCTTATAGCAATAACTAAACAACATGATCAGTATTGGAAAAATGGGCAAGATCTACTATTACAAGCTCTACAAGATCTAGAGCTACTGCCGACCGAATTGGCCAATTCAGAGGAAGCAGAGCATTTGCCTCAGCTATAACCTGTATTTGCAAAGGCACTTTGGCAGGAATTGGTACCAATATATAAGGATGGCATAGGTATCTCACAGCCCATACCTCGTGAGATTCCTCCTGTAGGACTGGCAAGTACCTTTCTATAATGAAAAGTAAAAGGAAAGGCTAAAGTGCGGACTCTTACAAGCACAAAAATGGCAGAACGAAACTCTGGAAAGAAGCGCCTGAAATAGGTGCATACTAGGGAGTCTATACCAGGACCGGCACCTACAGCAGCTGTAGAAACCCAGGAGTGTATTTATGTACAGCCAGTTCATGTAAATAGTTCTACTGCTCCAGCACGGTGTTAGTTTTATTTGCATCCACTTGTATGGCTATAATCTGTACCTTGATCTCATGGCTATATCTAAAATTTAGTTACCTCTGAAAGATATAATTATCTTAGTTACTAGCCTATACAAAGCCTATCTGCATATCAGTTAGGGACAGTCAGTTAGAGATAGTCCGCACAGTCCAGGTAAACTGTCCGGAGACATCCCACTTAGGCGACACTAGGCTCTTACAAGTAGAGATATGTAAGGAAAAAGGCACAAGTAAGGCTGATCTACACTTTTGAGAAACTGTAGTAAAGAGAGTAGTAGTAGTAGTATTTTGGAGCAAAGGTAGATACTAGAGTATATACAAGTTTTTGTATAAGGAAAAAGGAGAAACCGAAACAGAGAGGGGACAAAAGGTTCCTATATTGCACATTTCTCTTTAGGCAAGAGTTTGATTTGTCATTAAGTCATTATATAACACTAAGTCAAATCAGAATGAGAAATTAAGATAGAAGGTACTGGAAACGCGGTATGATAAATCAAGATTAGAGTATGGAACATCTTTGTAACTGTTAGAAAACCAATTAACAATATCCAAATAATTCTAAAACAAGTAGTTAAATTTGATAGAATATTCAAGCAGATTCTTTACTAGGTAAGTAGTCAACTAGGAGTTCTGGTCTGCAGTTTGTAGTTATCCAGGTTAGGACAGGGATCTAGTTGAAGGCTACTAGTCAGGAAATAGGAACCATAGGACCAGTTGGAAGAGAGCAAAGTCATGCTGAGTCAGGGTCAAGTCAAGTCATACAAAAACATATATAAGCAAGTGCATGGGGGGCCAATGCAGGATAGTGCAAGTGGGTCATGTGACAGGACAACGTTAGGATTCCTAACAACACATTTACATGCAACAGCCTATTACAAAACTCACATTATGCACAAACTAGAACAGAAAATATTGCTTTCTTCCTAGACTACTTCCAGATAGAAATATCTACCTTGAGTCCATTTCCCATGATACTACTACCATGTAGATATCCATACCATACGCTTGTAATAGCCTCTATTGTTACAATATCTACAATAGCTTTCACAAATTAAGCTTCTGGCCTTCTGTTAACTCAATAGTCACATGTGCTAGTTTAACCTCTCACATATGCTTTCTATAATGTATACAGTGTAGAGTGATTATAAATAGACACAAACTATATAGTGAGTTAGGGGTTAGCCAGAGGATAGGCAAAGATAGATATAACTATTGGGCCTTAAGCCTAATACGTCTCATGCATAGGCTATGGAAGTGGGATCTTGTGGTATGTGGGGAAAGCATAGAAAGCATGTGAAACAGTGGAGTGATAGTGCAAGACTGTAGAGTAAAAGAGACAAGTCAAGTGTGAAGTAGATTGCCTGATTGACAATCTGATAGATCTGGCAGGGAAGCCAAACTAAAGTACATTAGTATCCACCCTCCAACAGAAATAATATCCACTTAATTATATAAAAAAGAAAGAGAGTGAAATCTAAAATAGGAAAAGACATCTGCATGTTAGACAAGAGTAAAACAATGCAGTAGAAGATGAATATATGTAAACAAACATGGATAGCAACAATGCAGAGTAAGCTACCTCAGAGACAGCATGTACATATAGAATATAGAAACAGATAGAAGAACCTAAAAGGAGATATTGTAATTAGAGATATATATAACAAGATAGAAAGGAAATAACCAAATATAAAGATGAAGTAGATGCCAAAATAGGTAAGAAATAACAATATAAAGGGTACAGAATCTACACTATAGCATAAGCAAAAATAGAGAGAATAATATAATATTCTGTAAAACCTTCAGACAAGACAGAATAACTAGTGGAATCAGAAAAACAAGTAAAACAGGACTTTAATAGTATTCTAAAGACCGACCTAGTATGTTATTTGTGAGAGAAGTGGGATAAAATAGGGAGCTACCAACCTTGATATCAGCCACCTTGGGCCCTAGTAGACTACCCACTGTAATGGAAGACCGTTTGTTATAATTGTATTAGTATGCATATCCTCGTACCTATCATATATACTAGATAGCTTAGGCATAGTTCCTTGCATACTACTACTTTGAGCGTATTCAGTCCTTATGTACTTTTCCTTTATCATTATGCATTACGCATACACACCTGTATTTCTGAGTACTGGAGGCCTGACCTCCTCCACCGCAATTTATGGTCATGGAGGAGTACTTTCTGGAACGACCAGAAAATAGGTTTTTTAGACTCCAGAAGGCTTGGCGGCTAGTATAAGTACTGAGGCGTTCCGCCCTTCTGGAGGAGGATTCTCAGATTAGATTACTTCAGACAGAGTTTAGACAAACCTGAGATAGCTTCAATACAGATAGATTAAACCTGTTAATTCTGTTCTCGCTTGGGAAATCTGCATACTCTCAAACACCCTCTGAGTCCTCAACTTAGCTGAATCAATAACAGACATACACAATCACTACATTGATAGTATACACTCTGTTAAACGGCCCACCCTGCTACTTATAGCATCACACATTACATTTTTTTTACTACACAAAATAATCTAACTGTTAAAACTACCACTACGGACTGATCACCCGCCGGTATCTTTATAATTCCTTTTCAAGTATCACCTACATCGGACGTTAACATACTCAATAAAAACACACTACATTCAATGAAAGCTAGTAACAAGAATCCACCACTAAGACAGAGATATTCCCAACCTGCAGTCAACAGAAGATATTGTGCAACATAAGGCAGAGCTGTAACGGGCAGTAGTATATACTATTAAAGAATTCCACCCTCGTTCCAACACCATACCATGCCAATATCGATGCCATCTCTTGCATTCCTATCAACTACAATCTCTATTCATCTTCTTATACCATAGAGCATAAGACATCATGGCACCATATGTCTGAGGAATAATGGCAGCATATAAATACACATCACCATCCCAAGGCTCACCTTCGTTCTTCTCACTATTAGAAGAAACATATGAAAATATAGCAGGAACTACATAGCTACTGCCTGTTCCATCCAATACCAGATCCCTCAAAGGCGAGGTATATCTACCCTCCTTCCTAACTGAACCACTTGCAGTTGGCATCAACTCAAAACACGAGGAGTTTGAGCTATCCAATTCTACCATATAAGTAGACTACCTTAAGGTCTTCTTGCAGCCACCCTCGCTATCTCCTAAACCTTGCATTGGGAAGGGCATCTCATGCGTTGTCAGCATAACCTATGCCTTATGAATACCTACCATTATAGGAGTAGCAGAAATCAATGAAACAGCATTCGTGCACTCCTCGTTTCTATTATCCTGCCTATATATCGAATAGGTAGCCAAGCCACATTCATTCAAAGTCAAACGGAAATCATTCACGACCCTAGCAATGTACTTGTCTACTCAATATAGGCATAAGGGGCAAAAATAACTCCTAATATCCGAACGAGTAACTGACATTATGGCCTCCAAGATGGACAAGCCATATACCTAGAACAGGTCGAGAAGATTAGCTATCATTCCTGAAGATATCAAGAAGTTAATCTCCCATACACTACAAGAGAAAAGAAACACTCCTGAACCAGAAACGCTCAATCAATCAGTTAAACCACCACCACTCACCATCTATACCTTCAAAGTCCTAAAACCAGAAGAATACTCTCCCCTTACAATATGGGTATTGAGTCACCTCCCATAACAGAAGCAAACTGGAAGAAGGTACAACTACAAATCTACGATATCTTCACCTTTACACAAACGCCCCAATATATTCAGTCCTTTCATCTAAAAGATATCCAACTGCTATATGAAGCAACAACCCAACACTATCTTTGGAACACCACCATTCTATTTGAAAGTAAGGACTTGGAATATATCATGGTTCTTATGCAGCCCCTAACATGCGCCAAGATTCCACAACTCACAGAACCTCACTGGGTTCTAAAAGAATAGGATGATATAATGTCCTTCATGCTATGTGGACAGCACCTACTTCTACCTGTTGTACCAGTGCGATTTTAGGACCCACCTATAGCTAAAGGACCAAAAGGGCAAGACAGAAGGGACCCTCCTGAGACACTAACCAGACAATGTTTTGTACCAGAAGTTAACACAGGATCTCAAATTAGTAATGTGCCGGAAGAAGACATCCTGGAACATACCTCAGATACTAGCAAGGCAAACAATGGAGAAGACAATGAGTACCTATCCCCTCCCTTAGTACGAGGGACAACAGTAGGTGGAGGAGATGATGACAGATATGATAGTAGCTCTAGTAGTAATAGCTCCAGTAACTGAGCATCAGTCCACAGTCAAAGAAGGATATGCAAAGTAAAGAAGATTAAGAAGATCAACAAAAGGACAAATCGTGGTAAGAAACCAGAACAATAATAATTGGAAAGGATGACAGGAATTATGACAACTGGAATGTCATCAAAAATATGCAAACCGATTAAGGGTATCAAGATCGATATTCCAGAAAATCTCAATAGTGGAAATATGAAATAGCGAGACTAACAGTATTCTGACACTTGGATGAACACGATACAGAGATGGTTAAGTATGAAAGGTATAAGATTGGAATCAAAGGAAGTGTTAGACTTCATTGCATTCAAACTGCAAGACAGCATACTCACTTGTTATATCCACCACCTAATAAAGGAAAAAGACAAGGTATCCTTTTTTAGCTTCATGCTAGTGCTACGGGAATTCCTCATTTCCTCCACTAGCAAGAACCTCCTATAGAAACAATGGGAGGCCGCCTCACCCAACAAGAATAGACGACACATGGGTATCAAAACTCTTGCCAATTGCCCCGAAGAGCTCCAGATTAAACTTATCGACAAGCATGGAAACCAATGCATCTCAAATGAAGTCCAATGCAAGAAATTCCTTAACCACGTACTGGATTAGATAGAAACAACCCTGATTCCCTAAATACTTAAATCTTGGACATTTAATGACCTGGTCAAGAAGGCAGAATTATAGGAGGCTCCATGAAAATATAGAGGTATTTCAGCTGCACCTGAAACTCCACGTCAGCCAACTACCCAACCAGCTACAAATCCCAGTGGCAATCACCGCAAGGATCGAAAACCAGACAGCAAGAAAACAACTTCTAATCCTAAAAGGACCCCTGCTACAAACACAACAAGTACTAAGGATCTTGACTAGGAAGTGGTTAACAAGACATTAACGTCACAAGATAAGATGAAGTTGATCAGAGATCGGAAGTGTCTATAGTGCCATGCATCTAGATACACCTTTAAGGCATGCAAGAAGGAAATATCTAAATAACCTATGCACACCGCTGCACAAGTCCTATCCCTGCAACACATCAGCAAACCAGTTTTCACCAAAAATAACTATAAGGGTAAAACCAAGGCAAAACACTAGTCTACAAAAGAATTATACTAGAGCAGGGTTCGAGTCAAAGTTTACAACCACCCTGTATTGGCCCTTGTGAATTTACAGACCACTGGCGGAGATCTCATTAACGGATAATTGGTGTACCTACACAGGCTACCCATCCTATGGAATCGATAAGAAGTCATTTAACAGCATGATCAAACGATTAAAAGGTCTGATGGAAAGGGCATGTAATATCCAGATGGACTACAGAGGATATAAGGAAACAAGAACACTCTACGTAGTGTGCAATACGGGGTGAGTTTTTTCTCATTTTTTGGGGATCTACAGAGTTCGAAAAAATTCCTAAAGATCAGTTGCACCTATTTGGATAATAAAATTGCCTAAATAGGTTAAAGGATGAGTCTTTTGCATAATTTTCATAGATCTGGCTGATTTATACCCCTCTAAAACTCGAGCCGTTGTGCACATTTGCTCTACATAGCACATCTTGCAGGCTAGGATATGATCCCAGACAAGCCAGCGCTTACAGTACTAATGGCCTTAATTCCAGCAGAACCAAAGCCTATTAGCATCCAACCTAAAGCGATGACACGTATTACTGTCAAGGAATGGAGAAAAGGAGGGCTTGGTTCAGGACAAGTCACTTCTACTGCAGTTTCCATAGAAGACGAAGTACCAGACTATTTTCTGCCACTCTTTGAATTCATAGTCTCAGATATAAGTCTCAAAGAAAGTCGGGAATTCAACCCATTCGGTAAATTTGCCCAGTTATTTCCAGCAGCCACACCCAACAAGTTGCCACCCCTCAGAACTATGAATCACTGACTCTGCTCAAAACGCGGCTCTATTTGGGTGCCCAAATGGTGCCCCTCACTCCCAAAACTTTATGCAGGGCTTACTAGATAGCTCAGTGAAGAAGAAGCCTCAGGCTGGATATATGTCGCAGAAGATAATTCTAATACAGTAGTTCTGTTCGTACAAGGCAAACGAGATGATTCTACTAAACCTCAGCGTATCCCGGATACTAAGGATCGGAACGAAGGTGTTGACCCCAACTACATATCTACCCCAGGTATTGAGGAACACATGGAGCTAGTCATTGCTTGAAAATACAGTAGCAAGATTGTCCTTGCAGATAGATACCACAACATCAGATTCAAAGAAGTCTCGGAACAACACGCAACCTTCCTCACATACTTGAGATATTACCATAGTTGCATTATGTAATAAGATGACTGCAATGCTCCTGCTACCATATTACAGGCCACGTACGAGATCTTCAAGAACATAGTCTTCAAGGACCTCGTCATTTGGATTGACGATATTATTATCTTTTCAGATACCTATGACTAACATGTAGGTTCCTTACGAAAGATTCTACAAAGACTCCTTGACATAAAGTTTGCGTTGTAGGGCAGCAAGTGCCAGTATTTCACAAACCGTCTAGATATCTTAAGACACATATTAACTCCGCATGGGTTAGATATATATCCTAAGAAACCCAAGCAAGTATTGGACTTCAAGGTTCCCAGCAACCGCAGGCAATTATGAGGTATATTTAGTGTTATTATATTCCAAAACAAGTTATGTCCAGAATTAGCATCCTAGGCAAGCACCCTTTCAGCACTGCAAGCCGAAAACCCACCCTGTCAGAACTGCAAAATGAAAATGCACCCTGGAGCTGGACGGACACCCATTCCACGGCACTCGAGAAAATCAAGGAACTTAAGAAATCTCTACAAATTCTCAAACCCTGTGACCACTTCTCGAAGGAACCAAAATATCTGGTATGGGATGCTAGTAATATTGGACTAGTATCATGGATAGGGCAAGGAGAACTAGAATCTATTCGACTCTGTCAATTTCACTATCAGAAATTCAGCCCTACACAGCTGAAGTACGCTACCTGTGAAAAGGAGTTACTTGCTCTTGTTGACTCCTTGAAGTTGTTTGAGGCTCAACTCCGAGACCACAAGTTTACCGTTCTTATGGATTACCAACAACCACTTTCATTTGTCCTACTACGAAAAACATCTCAGAAGCTATCTCGTAGGCAAGTTTACATGAGAGAATTCTACTTGATTATCGAACATACTTCTGGAAAAGAAAATCTGTTTGCAGACATTCTTTCAATGAAGCATAAGTCCTCCGTGGATCCCAGCGAGGAACAAGACTTCATTCCTCAGAGCATAGTTCCTACAGAAGACAACACCGAACCTCAGTATACTTCTATTACCACCAAAAACCTATATATCTCCCCAATTCAAGAAGACTTCACATTGGTTTCCGGGGGTTCCATCAAATTCAAACACATGGACTGTGACTACAACAAGTGTGTAGCTCATGACGAAAGCCTCAGATACCACTCCTTTTGTCACAATATGGACGACGAGAATGAAGGAGACTATAAAGACTACGCCGATATGAAAGAAGAAGAAATGCTATCAGATGGGGATACTCTTTCCACAATCCCTAAAGACATCTTTGACAGGTATGAGTTCGATCCTCTGATGTTGTAGATTATGATCAGTTAAATAGTTATCAAGAAATCACAACTTCCGCAGTTGATACCTCTTCCATTACCAAGGAGGATAATATTCCAACCATCAGTACGGATATCGTCAATGATGCCTGGTAACTGTCACGGGGTGACTACCGGCCCATCTAAGGGTACTTGTGCTATACAGAACAACCCAAGGATATGTTATACATGTCTGAGGATTACTTAATAATAAGTATTGCGCATTACTAGAAAATATTACTCGTAACCGTAATACTTCTATCTGCAGTACAGCTCGACAATAGAAATATTGCGTGCTGAATCCAAGGATACAGGAACTACTTAAGGACGTGTAGCTGGAGCTACAGTTCAAGTTTCGTGTGATTCCGACTACTAGTGATCTAGTTACAGTCAGACAAAGTTTCTTACTATACGACTAAAGAAAATAT
>Ga0307511_10000840_pt1 | contig 32672 bp, 34 predicted proteins | sample 13_EM_MG_FD_200266 | JGI IMG/M metagenome (GOLD analysis project Ga0307511, IMG submission 200266) | Populus trichocarpa ectomycorrhiza microbial communities from riparian zone in the Pacific Northwest, United States - 13_EM | ecosystem: Host-associated > Plants > Roots > Unclassified | place... | reverse complement strand
CACCAGCTAATGTAGGTTGTTTAGTTCCGCTGCAGCTTGATTCGTTTGGAATCCTTTCGGTCTCGGTCAGGAATTCCTGAGAAGCTTGCCCCATGCTCTGGGTGGTTAATTTTCCCGCCTAAGCACACCACATTCTCTCTTGGGGGGCTCCCTTCGTAGCCCTGGACGAGGCCGCTCCCACCTCTCCTTTCCATTACCACCCCTCCAACACCCACCTTTCCCACCCCCCGCACTCACTAGCACTCGGCCCCCGAGCAACCCATCCACTTTCTCGATTTTTTTATTGTCAAGTCCTCTAGAGACACTCACTACTTGCGCCCCTCCATATCCCTCATCCATCCCTCTTTTTCATCCCTCGTTCCCCCCTTTTCTCTCTGTAACCCCTCCCTCTCTTTCAAATATCCCACCTACCCTTCTTGCATTCATTTAGTCGTTCCTTCCCAACTTCTACCCCACCGTGGACCTCGAGGGTTATCAAGACGAAGACGATATTGAAGCTGTTCGAAGCTCTAAAGAGGAAGTGAACGTGCGCCATTCACACCACGCATTATTGCAGCAGCCCCTTTACACACTCCAAAAAACAAATCAGAAGAAAGAACAAGTCCATGATAGAGCATTCTCGAAATCGGATACGAAAGTAAATCGCGGATTCAACACCCTCTTATCTCCTACAGGGGCCGATCTCAACATCAGTCACTACATTTTCCCAACTCACCGTCTTATGCCTAAAGCTATGACAGTCCCAGGTCCTCAAACCCAGTCGACGCGGAAAGCACCACTCGTGCAAGAGCGAAAATATAAGTGCGCCTATTGCGCCCGAGCCTTTAGCCGCTCCGAACACCGAAGCAGACATGAAAGATCGCGTATGTTTATTCCTAAATTTGGGCTTATTTTCATTGTATTTCTAATGTTGTGGGTGAGCAGATACGAAAGAGAGACCTTTCAAGTGCCTCAAATGTCGAAGCACATTTGTAAGGCGGGATTTGCTATTAAGACATGACCGTACAGTGCATGCTAAGGATGGCGGCATCCCCCTTCATAGCGAAGTAAAGCGCCGGTCAACAAAGGCGTCTGCCGGTGCATCAAAACCGTCAATAGCTATCGAGACAGCAACTATAGAGCAACTGGAGGGAACAGACGCTCTTGTCGACATGGACGCGCGTGCAGCGCTGTTAATCACAGAGTTACACCAGGCGGCTGTTGGGGCGATATTAGATCAAGAACAGGAGGCTTTGTTGGAGGAGAAGAGTAGGAGATCGGTATCTAGTGTGTCAGATGCATACGATAGCCCAGCACCTTATTCATCTTCGGCACCAGCTTGGGATCCACCCACTCCGTCCTCTGCTCATGGGTCGTGTCACGATTCGTGGAGTGGTAGCTTAAAGCCACCCCGGCTGCAACTCCCATCAATGGATCGCTCATTCTCGTCAGATCCATCCCATGCCCCATCGCTGCGCTCCGCCTTATTATCGTCGGCAGCGACACCAGCAACGTATTCTCCATATCCATATACCAATCCACCGTCGCCTTTGAGCTTTGGTGGCCACAATCCTTCGGCACAGGCTGCCCCACCTCCCCTACCTCCCCAAGTTGAATGTGATGAAGAAAGAAATGTGATTCTTGCAAACATTCGAAAGATGGATGCCGAGGGTGTAGTTGCGGATAAATTCAGGTTACCGAGTAGAAGTGCTCTAAACAGATATTTATCCACGTACTTCAATCTCTTCCATCACCACTTCCCTTTCTTGCACCTTCCCACATTCTGCCCATCAACTGTCGCACCACCGTTGCTATTGGCTGTTCTATCTATCGGAGCCCTTTACACCTTTGAGAAAGAACAAGGGTATGTTTTTCACGTGGAACGCGTTCCATACTTGTAATGTAGTGCTAACACCCGAATTACAGTTATACGCTACATCTCTCCTCAAAAGTCCTTGTCAACAACTACCTTCATAGAAACCAGAACATCCCTTCACGCAATTGTCCCCTATGGAACACACAAACATGCCTCTTGAACATGATCTTTGCCAGCTGGAGTGGCGAGGCTAAGGGATTGGAATATGCTTGTGCCATCAAAGAGGGGCTCGCAAACGTAAGCCCGCTTATATTGATGATACGGTACATATACTAATCTCTTTCTATAGTTGGTTGCCGGTGGAAAATACGAGCTGCAGTTGCGAATTGAGCAGCGCGGTGATGCCTCACCCACAATGGAAGAGTGGATTGAAGATGAATCCAGCAGGCGGACATTCTTCGCAGTCTATGTCTTCTTCGGCCTACTCACATTGACGTACAACCACACTCCAGAGATCAGCTATGATGAGTTCGATCCTCTTCTTTTGCCTTGCTGTGAAACTTTGTGGAATTTGGATGCTTTGGATGAGCTTTCTTGGCGCGAGCAGCTTTCTATGGCTTCCACGCCTACGTTCAAAGAATCTCATGCTCGCCTGTTCCAGGGGGAACCACCGAGATATAGTGCATTTGCCGCTCGCATCTTGATCAATGCTCTATTCCTCGAGGTTTGGGGCCTAAAGAGGAGTCCAGAAATTGCTGAGCCTGTAGTCACAGAGTATCAGGAAAGGTTACGTGTCGCGCTAGATACCTGGCACAGATCCTTGGACTTATGCACATCGGAGACGATGATTGTATCCCTCACTGCCCCACAAAAGGGCCACCCCCTATTGTTCAACGCGATGGCCTTGTACCGTTGCACAATCTCCAGACTGGAGGTAGATCTCATGTCAATTCAAGAGGCACTTCGATACCATGTTCCCAACGAGGTTGCTTCGGCTATGACTGCAGCCGCAACAATGGTACCACGATCGCCTGCCATGACAAGTGTCATCCAGCAATGCTTCGAGTGTTTCCAGATCCCAGCGTTGATGGGTATCCGCTGGGTTGCAAGGACCTCTGCTTTGAACTGGAGCGTGGAGCACCCACTATGTGGGTTTGATCTGATGTTGATACTCAGCCTGTGGCTGTACCGAATCGAAGAAGAAGCCGAAGAGTTCCCACCAAACGAAGAGGAGCAGGCCATGTTGAGCAAGCTGAAGACTATTTTCGACGATGATTCTGTCGAGTTGTATGGATCTAGGCTTAGTGCTGCCGTTGCCAGGATCTGGGGTGGTATGGTGGATGAAGTAGTTGTCTGGGGATAAGTACCCTTCTCCGAAACACCGAAATACAGGAAGCTAACACCTATTCACAATAACGCAGTTACTCGGAGAATCCTTCAAAATATTCTCACACTCTCTTGCTGTTGAAGACGATATTGGAATGTCACACTCGGCAGCAAGCACTCCTGCGTCTACGCCTGAGGCGGACGAGGAAATGAGTGACGATGAATAATCATTCTAATAACGGAGCGGTCTACAAATTGCAACTAGACCAGGGTATAAACCTAATATTTATGACGTTACGACTCTCTAGGTTATTTCTTTACAATTTGTTTTTCTCCGTTAACCTGCGAGTTATGAATTTTTTGACTGTTTTGATACAAAATCAGCCTTATCCTTTTGAAGTTTGCTCTTCGATTGTTTGCTTACTATTTTTACTCCCCGCTGGCTCTAACGGTAATTCGGGTGTTATTTTGTCTGCGATTGTCGTTTTTATCTTTATCTGGCGTCTCCGGCTCGGTTCATTGTCTACATTATTTAGCATGGATTGAGCGTTTTCTCTGATTTTGATTATATCTGCGCTTGTTTGTGCTATGCCTAAGTTTTGCTCTTGATTGACGTTCTCGTTGGTAAATTGATTTTTTAGTATCTCATTACTTATTACAGGGCGGGTGGGAATCTATATGGGTTTTAAAGAGGAAGGTTATGTGAAATTCGGAATATCGGGAAATTGGTCGGTTTGCTGCTTGCTTTGCCTGCTGTGTTGTCTGTCTTTAGTTATTGATTTGACTACTCGTTTTTTTGTGCGTGCTGCTTTTGATTTTCTTTTTAAGGACCCTTTTAGTTATTGGTAATGATCTCCTTTGTTATTTATATCCTTTTAGTAGTTTACTAACCCTCATTCTATTCGTTGCTTATTCGATTTGGGATCTTTTGGGGTGGCCTGCTGGGTGATAGGTGATGTGGGATGGTTTCTGGAGCTGGTTGGTTGGCTTTTGGGAAAGAGAAATATTATTACTTCTTAATACTAGTACCCTTCTCCCTCCGGAAGTGCGGGGCGGGGGAGGGGTTTCCCCTACATCTTTCTTGTCCTTCTCCTTGAAGCGAAGCTGGGCAAGCAGCAATTACCTTCTTATTCCCTATTCATATTCCAATTCTGTCCCATCCACGATACCACGCATATATGATATCCACACTTTTCTCCCCTGCCCGTGTCTTTGTTAACGTTTCTATTGTCCTCCCAGACTGACCCGACCCCGCCTTCTTGTGTTTCCTATCTCCGCCCGTCCCGCATTAATCTTTTTATTATTTATTTTCTTGATGTGATGGTTGATGGTAATGTCGACATGACACGAGGGGGCTTTTTTGATTTTTTGATCTTGCAAATGTTAAAGTTGTTCATTTCACATACGCTGCACGCACAGATCACAGATGATATATATAAGTATTTAAAGCCACAAAAAAAATGATAACATAATAGGCTGGTTTTTCACATTAATTACCTCTTGATTGAGATGTATCGTGATCATATGGTAATATTTAGTGCTCCACACATGTATATCCAACCACGAGATGAGGCAGCGAGCCGGCAGTTCCACCGGCGCTGAACCAAACAGTTTAGTCTCGTGCCTATAGGTAAACAAAAGATCGTGCTGGTTATTTGGATCGTGACTTTCTACCTTATCGGTCCAGTGTCGGCTATATCGGTCCGTATACGCTCGCGTGGTCATATACGAGAAGCTGATACACTACATATATTACAATAACTTATGTACATGTACCATCGCAGCATCGCAGCATCGCAGCATACATCAGTTCGTAACCCCTCACTAAGCAGCTTCCCTATATTATGATATAAACAGCGGAACTAAATAACCTATTCCAATCCCACCTATTCTATCATCATAATACACACCTAAATTAACTTCTTGCTTCGCTGGCAATATTTGTGTAATTCCAATTTTGGATCTTGATATTGACCTGTCGTGGTCGTTTGTACTGTAATGGTTGACGTGCCCGATTTTCTATTGCTCTTCAATTGTGCATGCGCGAGAGAATGCACTCCGTGCAGCTGTAGCATAAGCGTCCAGAGTACCTGTGCAGTTCTTCTACTACATGACGCATGGAAACATGTCTAGAATTCCTATACTATTGCCGGGAACTGCGCGCATGTAAAGGAAGTGCAGGCACTCGGTCGGGAGCTCTCGATGATCATGGTCATAACAGATGCCTATATTTTGGGGGGGCAGACCTAGATCTCTCCCCCCATCAGCGCCCGCCTATAACGACACATAACGACAGGGGTGTGCCCCCTTGGCCGAGTGGTTTGTACTCGGGCCTTGTGTTGTCTCTTTGGAGGAAAGCCCTAGATCGAGTCCCAGCCGCCCCGCCAAGTTATGTATTTCCTTTGTTGGGGTTAAGTGATTTACTCTTGATTACGGGTTATGTAATCCGCTGCGGATAGGACTGTGTAGCATACCACAAAGTTATCGTAGCGTAATAAATCCACAATCATCACTGGTATAAGCGGCCGCCTCCGCCGTCGTCGCCTAGACTAGAAATGATAGTGGAAGGGATGAGGTGGACGTCGATGTGGGTGGCTGGATGAGATGAGCGACTTGTGTTGCGTTGCGTAGCGTTGCATTTGCGAGTACCATTCCGATGGCAGATGGATGCGTAGACAGGCAAAGTCGATATTCCACTCCAACCGCCCCGCCAAAAGCCTTGCCTCGGACACCACCCCTCCTTAGATGTTTGGAGGGGGTTGGCCGTACTTGGCGGTGGGGCAAGGGATTAGTGGATGTTTATGATGGAGGGGTGAAGTATGTAGGGAGGGATGATAAACATCACAAGCACCACACGATTTTGGCGCAAATCGAGCTGCACTGCATCGGGGCTGATGTGGAGCCGTAGCGGTGGCGGCCTAATGCTCCAGCTCGCACCTTTGAAAAGGTACGTAGAGATCTTAGCGCAAAGGTCGGAACCTGTTGTACCTAAGGGGTATCTATACATAAAGGGACCTCTGGTAAGCTTGCTTGCCTTTACCAACCAGAACTAACCTTCACTTTGTAATGTGCAAGGTTCTCTTGGTGCTGTTATTTGAAGGATCACTCCCATCAGCATGAGCGACCATACCAGCCAGGAAACGACGGCATCGACTGTGCTTTGGCACACTGCACATGTTCATCCTTTCCGAACCGCCGTCCGGCTTAGGTATCGTTTTGTGGCTGCGGACAGGAGGAAAATTTCGCTCGGCCAGACATGGTGGGGCAAGGGCAAGAGAGAAGGGCAATTAGCATACGGCGTAACCATCCAACACATGCACCACTTTAACCTGCACCGTAGAACTCGGGGGCGCGTCCCTCTTATGCCGTAACTGAGGTCGAATACCCGAGGCCGGCAACTCACAACAGGCCCTCCCCCAGTACCGATATTCGCTGTCTTTCAATTAGCTTGGAGCTGGGATGACTTGGCTTGCCCCTTCTGGAATTATAGATGCATCACATCAAAGATGCGCAAGGTGGTTGGTGCAGTTCGCTGTTACGATCACAGCTTGTGGGCTTCAGGCCTACTGGTGAAACAACAAAGAATTTGCCATACCAGCTTTAAACCCAGACACCCCTCAAAACATACTAGGTATCCCTTGGATACGAACTTTTCTTTTTAAATGCTTGCTTTTCCTTCCTTTTGGCCTAAGGAACATCTCTAGAAGCCTTGAAGAAGTGGTTGTTTTCTGACTTGCATGAGCGTAGAATCCAATAAACAAAGATCCGTGCAATTTGAAGCCATTTCTGTCTTGCTGAACCGGACATGGGAGTATAAAAATCACATAGAACATAAAATAAAGGAGATTATAGTAGATTTATGGTCTACGTTGCCTTTTACAAGGGTCTCTCACCACACCTTCAAGGTCGAGATGGAAGGTTTCACTGATCGTATTGCTGACTGTTTGTGCAAAATCAACAGGTAGCCCCCTTCGCAATATTCAGATGTCGGTTTGGGGCAACCTTTCGGCAGGATAGGTTGTCCCGGCCGGACTCGTACGCCTGTCTCTAAATTGATATTTCTCACCTCCAATGCATGAAAGTGTGAGACCCAAGAGCTCTGTATGGTAAGAATAAAAATATTACCTTGTGAGCCACCTAGCCTGGTTTGAACCGCCCAGACATGATGGGAGCTGGGAACTTCAACCTGTGGTAATTGCACGGGCACTTGATATTCCGGGCTCGAACCCTATGCCCTATGTATGATAAGGAAATGACAAGCTTGCGACGGCACGGGTAATATAAGCTGCAAACATTAGCACCTAATCCTGTCGTCCTCCACTGCCGGCACTTGACGTCTCTCTTTTTGCGGGGTTAAATGGCGGGGCAGAGCCTATCGTAGGTGCCCCAACTATGCACCAATTGACGTGCTTGCTACTTGAAAGCTTCCCACTGCCCTGACTGGCACCCGAGTGTTTACCCCACCCAGTTCCTGCCTTTCCAATTTCAATATCATGTGATTTACAATTCCTCATTCCCTCACACATCATTCTGACGTCGACAGACAATCAATCAACTTTCTCGAATCTCAGTCCTATTTCCAACAGAACCTCACCAAGGATGTTTCGCACTCCCCCCATCCGCTTCCAGATTCGCGGCGGGGGATGAACGGAAGCTGACTGGTCACAAAGGCCAGCCCGTGGAGCAGGCATGATCGAAAGAAAAGGAAAGAAAGATTGGACGAAAGGGTGCCCAACAATTGCGAATGGGGCCGGCAACCTTCTTCAACTTCCAGTGAAGTAGCTGTGCGTCAAGAGACCTCAAATAAAGGCGATATAGGTACCTATGACAAACGTCGCAGCTTGGCTTTCTTAGGACGACTGGCTGTCGTGTTTGGAGATTTCAGTCATATTCCACGCCCTCGTGATTCGCCCCAATACGGTAATCAGTTGAAAAGTCATAGCACATCATGCCACTGCAAGCAGTATGTTAAGCCATGCACTGGCTGCTGCTGGGCTTTGACTAACCCCGCTAATTGCGCAGAGCCGCTTGGTTGAGTTGATGACGCGGATAAAACAGCAACAGCAGCATGTATAAAGTACCGGGTTTGCTTAATCTCGCCACGTTCTCTCTTTGCGCAAGCCCTGCACGTTGCAGGTTTCGATATAATCTGTATGTTCGGAGCCTTATCACGGCAAGTCCTGTTGGCTGTTTCGTTGTCCAGTACGCATACTGAGCCCCTTCACAGCGCCCCACTATATCCACCCCAAAGCCTCTCACTGGCCACTATGCCATCTACCCCAACCCCGCGGTACAGCAGATAGTACTCCATCGATCTGCTTATGTGGGGTATCCCTGCTCATGGACCCTGTCGCACAGTATTTGCCATTTTGAGCGGAAGCATATGCAAAGACATCCGCATCCTCACAGGACAGATCTGCAAAATAATGTAAACATACGTGTTGCTTACTCTAGCGGGTATGTGGCCAAACAAAGAGATCTGAATAAAAATTCCACCAATGCCCAAAGAATTGGGTCATCCGACTGTTTCCTGCGTGGATTGAACCCATATTTAACTCCCGTCAAAGAAGCCTGAGCCATGAGCTTGGTCCACCATCAATCCACCACCCCGTCTTTTAAAAATTTGATGTTCTGAAACCTATCTCGCAACAAGTTATTTGCTTACCACGTGGTATCCTGTTTGGTTAAAGAGTTCCAATTCAGGTAAGTGGGGTCGCTATGGCTACCGTCCCGAAGGAGCCCCAGGGTCTTCCAACGAAAAAGCAATCAAGGCGGGTATGTGACCTGCTTCGGATCCAGATCCTGACTGCGGGTAAAGCTCCATTTCGAATTGAATCTAGTGCCCGTTGCACGCAATAGCATCTGGCGGGGCTCAAACAGGTCACCTTCATCGGGTGTGGACACGAGGAGAGTGGGGGTTGCCAGCAAGGCGAGAGTGTCAATTGCTTTTGGGGAGTCACTGGAAAAAACATGCTGCACCAAAGCCTGCATTATCTTTAGCTCTCGCTGGGTCGTTTAACTTGGTTTCAACGTCTATCCAGTGGATATTTAGCTGTGTAATTATTGTTCTTGTTTCTGCAATATTTGCTTCTTTTAATCGTCGATTTGCTTGCATAATCACACGGAGGGGTATCCATCCAGAACAAGTGACATGAAAATGGTTGTATAATTAAATACAAATCATAAAGACAAGGAGGGAAGGCGTACCTCCGACCAGGAAGCCAGTTACATACCTAAATGAACCCGATGCATATAAAGATCTTTGAAGCCTTCCACAAAGAAACCCAAACACCGAAATTTTCTTTCAAGAGGGAACAGGTTCAGCAAGCCCCGTTGGCGGCAATTAGCCCACCATGACTCCAGGCATAGCTCCCTAGGATGACAATCATTGTTAGCATCCCGGTGATTATAGTAGCCATTGCGTATTGATATGCGTTGTGTCCTGCCTTCGTGTGAGTTGGCACTTTGAAGAATAGTGTGGATACAGGGTAATTCACTCCTCAAGCCTCGTATCTCCACGACCCAAGTACTGACCGTCGTCAAACACCCACAAAACCCATCCCCCACTCCATTTAATAATTGGCACCCCACTACCCCAGCTGTTCCTGTCCAGCGATGGCTGTATTGACCCGTAACCACTCCTGCCAGTACCGCAGACCCAAAGATGTTTACTGCAAACGTCCCCAAAGGAAATCGCTTCACCCTGGGGTTTAATAATTTTGATACCCAAAACCTTGCGAGTGCGCCCAACGGACTGAAGACACAAGCAAAGAGGGCTTTACCCCTCCAATCCTCAATCACTAACGCCATAGCAATAGACCCAATCCAGACCCCAGCGGCCAAAACTGGTACTATTCTATCAATGAGCCTAATAGCCCCAGATGGTATCGACGGCGTATAGGACTGCGTGAACTCGGCCAAATGAGCTCCAAACTGTAGCCCCGAGACAGAAAGCGCTAGGGATAGAACAATATACGCAAGGAATGAAAGCACAAAATATCCCTTATCTGGGTGGATATAGGCTGGGGGGGTATTGGACAGGTATAAAAAAGACTGGAGCATATATGACGAAAATGAAGTAAAACTCCCACAAAACCCGGTGGTGAGTCCGATATATAGAGGTATAGTAGATTTATCTACTTTCGGCGCCTTCTCTGGTGCTGTTGACGATGGGCTATCCGATTTATTGGCTTCTGGATCGTTTCTTGTTGTTCCTCGGCCATTATCCTGCTTTTGTTTCCTTCCTTTGCTCACTCTTACCAATGAGAACAATCTCAAATCCTCTACCAAGAACCCCATAATTACACACCCCGCAAAATTCGCCCATATCACCCCACTTCCTGTGCTCGACACACCACCAACTGGTGCTCCCGTATAATCCGTAAACGCAACAAATCCCAACCTTGCCAAAGTTCCCCAAATGGAAAAGAACACCACCCAGCAGTTAACCTTGAACAAAGAAAGGGCCTTTCCCTGAGCCGGGACAGCTAGCACAATAAGTTCCCGTGGTATTCTTGGTATATTCTCCAAATGCAGTGTTCGTGCCTCCTCAAGGCGACCCCCAACAGGAGAAGGTGTCTCAATTTCATGACCTGCAGTTATCTCAGGTCCTTCCACTGTAGCCGGTTGAACTGCCGACACATCATGGGCACCTGGAATTGTATTCTCTAGATGTGGTGTTTGATCTATCAAGAGACTTCCAAAAGGAGGTGGGGGGGGTAGTGCTTCGATTTCGTTTATCCCAGATGTTATATTAGAGCTTTCAATCGTGGCAGGTAACATATCGAATGTGAGGTATGGTTGGTCTCGTGCCGAGATCAAGGTATGATGAGATGACAGATTTAAATGCATTAATAATACTGATGCGATGACGGACTACCTGGGCGTCTAGCTTGGCATGATCTCAATTTGGAAAGGTTGCATTAAAGCTGAATTCAGGGTAACAATGTATTTCTAAATTAAATGGGCCAACAAAACCTAAGTCAAGGTCTTCGCGTTATACAGTTCGCGCTGTCCATGAGTTGGATTAAGCCACCTGGCCTTCAACAGCCTGGTTATTCTCCACCTCAACCCCTCCACCGACTTCTTCAGCCTCACTCTCCCTATTTACCAAAAAGAAAGCGCCAAACACCAATACTGCCCCAAGCCAATAAAGCGGTCCCGGAATCTCCCATAGGTATAGTGTTTGCCCCAATAAAGCCACAGGTATCGTCAAACCCAACCCCACTGTAACCAGCAGCGGTGTCGTCAACAGCATTGCATAAGCCCATGAAACATCTGCGATTAGATTCATCCCATAATTCGCTGCTAGCATCCACCAGACCTTAGTCTCAAGTGGTAATTCGAAAGGTTCCCAACCAGCGAGGTGTATAATAATAATCCCTGGCCACAGCACCAGTGCATTTATAACACCAGAAAACCCAAAAAGCATTTGCATATCGATTCGCGACTCATCCCCGACTCGCACTTTGAGCAGCGTTGTGTAGACTCCATAGAAGAGTGCGCCAACCAGAGCCAGGAAGTCGCCTAGAAGGATCTCCACAGATGTTCGAATTGACGTCAAGGGGATATCTAGTGCCGAATCATTTTGATGTTTGGTGGAGTCATTTTGCGATATAATGACAATCCCTATAAGACTAATCAAGACCGCTGTAGCCTTCGACCAAGTGAACCTCTCAACACGAAAAATAGCACACAACAAGAAAGTCCATGCACCTGTACCTTCGTTAGAGTTTATGTTTAACATGATAGTGATGATCTAGGAAGGCCGCTGGCTGCACTTACTGCTCGTTGAGCTCAAGATAGAACCACTGGCAGCACTGGTATAAACGTAGCAAACGCTGGAGAAGTAATTCGCCAACCACCACAATATGGCAAACTCAGCACTGAGTCTAATTGTCGCGAACAGCCCCAGCTTCCCATTTTTTGCTACGCTCCTGCCATCATCCTCATCCCCCTCGGACTCTATCCGGGCATATTCTCCTCTATTGTCCTTATCTAGCGCCCCCCATGGCCTCTCTCCACCCTTCCATCTCCCCACTAGTTCATTGACCCCACCTCTCCATATCCAGGGTGACAGATAGACAGAGAATATAGCACTATTAACATAGCTCACCAGATATGGCTTCGGATAAGTTTCATCAGAAAAAAGTGTCCAAGTGAGAAAATTCCCGGACACCCATAAAACGACTACTACAAGGAGGAGAACTATCCCGAGCGTATGTCTTTTGAATTTGAATTGGGATGATGTCTCTTTCACCACTGCCGGAGGGCCGGATTGCATAACTTGGCTGTCGTGAGGGTCGGATCGATGGAGAGCAGCTTCTTCCATATTGGACGGGGTCGGTGTAGGGGCTGCTATACTTAACTCGAGCCGCGATTTAGGGCCTGGGTCGAAGTTATCTCTTGGGTTGAGTCGTGGAAGTTCAACAGCCATCGCTTAGTATGCTTACTAATAGAGATCGTCTGAATCAAACTAGGGTACTTTGAGGTTGCAGCTCGTATCAAGCCCTTACGGAATGCCGTTGGATAGATTTCGAATGTGCACAAACATGTGTGATTGTTCTTAAAAGTCATTTTCGAGAGATATGGCACTGTGGCATAAAAAACAATGAATGTGTAAGGAAGGTCGCAGGCTCACTTTATCTACGCGTAGTAGCAGGTAGGTAACTGGCATGAGAACGATCGACGACTGGGGTTTTATATTGCTCCCTGCTCACGCGATCAGAAATGGGCGGGATATTCCATTATTGACAATTGGAGGCAATACGACAAGAATATGCTTAAGAATGTATAAGTCTTCAACCACCTTGACTATAATCATACAACCCTTAAGCTCTGTGTAAATATCATGCATATGATGCATACGAGAAACCGTGATAATCAGAAAACAAGAAACAACACGGAAAACACCAGTAAACAGATAACTCAACAAAACAGCAAAAGCAAAACATGGGCAAACATCATATAATTAGGTACTTCTTGAAGGCAGGAACTGCCGTCGTCCCATCACATAGTCTGCATAATCTAAACTAGCCTCGAATTTAACAGGCGCATCCGCTTTGATCGTTGTCGAGATTAATGTTAATTGTCCCGGGGAAGTCATCACTGAAGTCTTCCGACTCCTCTTGTGCGAGGGCGTTTCTTGCTATCACTATAGAGGGGAACCTCATCAGTACAGGTGCCATGATGAGGAAAGCGCCAATCTGAAGGATACATACCTTCAAAGGCCTGTTCTACGTTTATAGCCTCTTTCGCACTTGTCTCAAAGTATGGGATATTTCCTTTCGACTGACAGAAGGCCATAGCACGCTTTTGAGAGATCTAAATTCACCAATTAGCAACGGTATACCTTGGTCAAGATATGATGGGCCTACCGCTCGCTTGCTCTCCTCGACATCAATCTTGTTCCCTAACACGACAAAGGGGAAGCTCTCAGGAAAGTTTGGCGATGCTTGAATCAGGAACTCGTCTCTCCATGAATCCAGCATGTCGAAGGATTTGGCATTGTTGACATCATAGACAAGTACACAGCAGTCTGCGCCTCTATAGAATGCCACACCTAGAGACTGAAACCGTTCTTGGCCAGCAGTGTCCCAGAGCTATATGGTTGAAGGGTACTAGTTAGCCGGCGTCGCTCCTAATGTGTAGGTTCAGCCTCGGTGGGGTAAAGTACCTGCATAGTAACTAATCGGTCATCAACGAGCACCTCTTTCGTGAGGAAATCCGCACCGATGGTCGCCTTGTAGCTTGCGCTGAACTTCTTGTTCACCTATATTGTCCCAAGAACTGGTAAGCTTTCGATACCAACTGGGGTAAGGAAGAAGGTCAATCAAGTCACCGTACATATTGGTTCATGAGTGAGGTCTTCCCGACACCACTGTCCCCAAGGATGATAACCTATCACCACCATCGTCAGTTACTATAAGTTCCATGCCATCACAGCCGGTATGAGCCTTGTGTACCTTAAGCAGAACCTTCTTTCGTGAAGCCATAGCTTAATATATGGGTATAAAGAAGTTTAAGGTTCGGTGCAATTAATAGCAGCGATATCGTCCTGGGTATCGTTGTGGATATGAAGCAAGTGAAGTATGCAGACTGTTTGTTGACTTGTGTTGTGAGCCTGACCTCACGCCGATCTGAAACAAGTGGCTTGACCGAGGTAAGCTCGAAGGTTAGGTAGACCAGTAGCGTTAATGGAACTTTTAAGTTGACGATAGACAATAACAGCTGCAGACAGATGATTGGAGGGATGGATCATGTGCACCTACAAACATGCAGCAGGAGCAAAAGACCAGAGCAGCTGCGGCGAAATATCCCCAGCCACCTCTTGGATGCTCGGTTTCATTTGCATAATGGCGCAGGGCATAAACATCCTTAACTCTGCTGCGCCACAGAGATGTAGGACTGAGATTATTGCATATTTATTCTTGTCAAGTGCTCGCCAAGACTGGACTGCATTTCATGTGCAGATCTACCTTCCAAGGTCATTCATTTGAAAGCATCATCAACCTCCACTTTTCATCTCATCTTTATCTTTGTGATTCAGTCCTATTGTTTGTCATTCCAAGGGACTCTTTCAGCAACTCATACCTCTGCGCGCGAGGGATCTAGAATAGTATCACCATTTAAGCGATTTATACATGAGCTTAAGCCGCTTGCTGTAAGGCTACGTACGATCGGAGCTATCTAGGCCCTCTCTGAGCTTCAGTGCTTAGGGATTGGTTTATACTCTTCCGTTCTAATTTAACAGATACCCGTTTGCTTTCCTGCATTTCTACCACATTTTCTCGTTCTTCCGGCATTCAAATCTTCAATACTTCACACAATTCCGAATATGGCAGAGACTTGGAAAGACTCCATTCTCATGTCCCTTACCGAGCGGGACAAGCGGGAGAAATCGCAGCTTGACATCATCACTGCCTGTACGTTAACCTCCTTTGCCGTAACAGATGAGAGATATTCCCCCATAGCATCTCCCCGGTCCCTTTATTTCCCGCATTAACTAAACTCAACCCCCCAACAGACACCCGCCTCGCCTCCCGTACCTCCTTCCTCGAATCCAAAGTCCAGGCTCTCCAGCTGAATCGCCCTCTCGGAGCTCCCCTCTCCACCCCCCCCCCCAAACCCAGCACCTCAAAGACACAGCGACTCCTTCCCGCTCCTCCTCACAAACCAACCTTCCTCTCGCCCCAGGAACCCCCACCTCCACTCCCCTTGGCCTTGAACCCACCAACCCCGTTCTCCTCCAACTGAAATCCGACCTTACAACCGCTCAACGCACAAAGGCTCTTCTTACCACCGAATTCACTGCCCTCAAAGCCCAACACACCGAGCTCACAGCCTCCCATAGCTCTTGTAAGCAACAAATTGCCCAGCTGACCCAAGAACGGAATACGGTCTCCCGTAAACTAGCAAACCGGGAAGAAGAGATGCAATACAAGAACAAGCAGGTAGAGCGGTTACAAGACGATATCATAGCATTAGAGATGCAGCTGAACGTATTACATGATCAGAAAGATAAATTGCAAGGGGAATACGATGATTTGGTGGTGAGGATGATGAAGTACAAGGAACGAGAGGCGGAGGAGTTGATCAATAATTCGAAATACTCCTGAAAAAGAAGTATATGGCTACTTGTGCGGAGACTCGGCTCTGTTATCTGTTTTTTCGGTGCACGGAGGTGTGTATCCTTGATTTGTTATATTGAATTCGTCTGCCCACTTTTTTGCTCATGAATCTTGTCCGCTAATGCTGATGCTTAACTATCTAGTAACAAGATGAGGGTACTAGTAAAATGATAATAACTAACAAGGAGGTATCTAGCAATCCGCCCACAGCATGGTATGGGTACATCACTGAGGTATCCGCCCAACCGGCACCTTGCTTAAAGGACTCAAGTTCGAGGCACATCCCCAACAACATATACAGTTCAAAAAACGCCATTCCTACCCATTCAGAGATATCATTCAACAGCAAAATTCCAGAGGAACCCCTTTATCAGTGCAAAGACGCATCTACCCTCCAGAGAAAAGCTTGTCGATACGACGCAATGACCATTTCCAGAACAGCGCAACTAATGCTCATCCAAGAAAGCCCTTAACATGCTCCTGTCCACAGTTGCAACATAATATCGTCCAGGTGCATTTGTCCAACTAACGCACCCCGAGAAGTACTCTTTTTCCTCGACTCGGAGGAGGTTGACGGGACTATCCACATTACGAGGTGTGATAACGTGGTTCGGTGGGACAAACGACTTCAAAGAGATAATTTGCGTTCCCTCCTTAAGGTCAAGGAACATGTCGATTAGGCGGGCATTGAGACTTGAGTCGAAGGCGTAGTTGTTGACGAGCTAGTGCAGTTGATTGTCAACAGGGCAAGTTTCGGAAATGAGGGGGGAGGACCAAAAAGAGAATATGACAGGAAAGAGAGACTTACCAAAACATCTGCCCTCCTCAAGACATTCGCAATCGCCTCATTCTCCAAGAAATCACCCTTCTCTAGAGTCACCTTCCCGGGCTTCAAACCCCACAGTATGCACCTCGCCTCAAACTCCCTCGCCTGCGCATCTGCTAACTCACACGCCTTCTCCATCATCTCACACCCCCAACTCTCACAACCCACTTCGATCGCTGCATGAAGTACTACATTGCCTGTCCCAGACCCCAAGTCCACAAAAACCTGATCGGGCCTCAACTTCGCCTCCTTGAACAATTTGCTGGTAAACTTTGGCAACAACTCCCCATAGACATTGTTGCTAAACGCCTCATACTTCCTCAAGGCATCTACCTCTAGCGCAACACTCCTTGCATAACTCTGTGCGAGGATATGCTCCGAGAATGCAAGCGGAACCCCCATCCCAGACTTTCCGAGCTTTTCGATATTCTTTTGAAGGACGCCAGATTTTCGATAAGTCCGGATGAGCTTGTTATATTTCTCAATTGCCTCCTCGAGAAGCTTGGGATCACCCCTCCTCATAGCACGGCGTATTTTGAGTATGACTCCATCGGCTTCTACGTCCTCACTGACGATCGGGATGCGGTGCTTTGGTGACAGGAGCTGTTCAGCTACCATTTCAATGGTGGCGGTGATATCTCCAATGGGTTTGAATTCATCATTATCACGGTGTTGCACAAGCATATATCTTTCCATATAGAATACTTAATCGTCAGTATAGGGCAGATTATCCGGGGGTAGAGGAGGCATTTCGCATAAGGCCATGTGGGGCACTTCCGAATGGATAAGGGTTGGGTACCAACCTCTCCTTGAGCGGCATAGCAGGGTAGCTAAGTGAGACCTCGAGGATACCGGAATCAGCACGAAAAACTACATATTGAACATAAGTTCAGAAAATATTAGTCCACATTCTCCCAGAAAATAACTGGTGTTCCACAAAGAATTTGATTTTTTCTCTGATGACAATGTAATAGTACAAGATGCGCTTTGACCGCCAAAAGTGGGACTAGGCCTAGCTACACCTAGGGAAAAACCAACAACACAGAACCAACAGAAACAAGTGTCAGAAAACGAAAAAGAAAAAGAAAATCCAAGAAATACCTCTACGATATCCCTCCTTTTTCAGGTTCGCAATCTGATCCGCATGCACAAAACTCATTCGTTCAGACTTGAAGCTCTTTGGGTTCAAGTAATTCCTACTCATTAACCCCAGCTCCTTTGCCTCCCGTTCCCGACGGAGTTTCTCTTCCCTTGAGCCAGTGACTGTGCCATCTTCAGAGGCATCAGAGTCTTCATCGCTGCTGACAAGACGTTCTTGGATGGGTGAGTTTCGGTGGTGTGGGGCGGAGGGAGTTAGTCTGCGTTTTTTGGTGTGGGTGTGGGATGTGACCGAGTCGTTGCTTGGGGACACAGAGCGGAGAGAGGAGGTTGTTGTGCTGGGGCTGTCGAGGCGTTGGAAGGAAGAAGAGGACTCTTTGCGTTTAAGGGAACGGTCGCGGGTAAGGCCTCGGCTTGTGCTTCGACGATCCCGGCTGTTTAGTTGTTTTGACTCCCGGCCACGAGGATTTGTGGGACCATTGCCAGGGGGAGACAGCAAATTGCTCTTGGTGATGGGTTTCGAAAGTTTGGCCTTGGTAGTGGAGGAGGTGGAAGGGGCAGAGGCCGGTGCTGCTGTTAAGGAGGTGGTGCGTGGGGTAGAGGGGCGGGGGTGAGAGATGATTGGGAGAGGGTGTGTGGCGGGGACTTTGACGGTTTTGACTTTGATATCTTGCTTTGTTATGGCAGTTGTGCCTGCAGGCTGGAACCGGGAGAAGAAAGACATAATTGTTGTTGTTTATGTGTATGCGTTTGTTTATGTTGATACAACGGCTAGGAGACAAACTGCAGTTGTGAGCGACGTCGTTAGATATATACCTGCAGCCAACGGAAATTTTCTCGGTGACAGAGGTTGGTCCACAGCTTGATACTTGATGATGGTCTGTGCGGTGACGGTAGTAGAATGGAGCGTTCGGCGCTGCTTCGAGGATCGAAGCGAAGCCCTGAGTGCGAGAGGGTGAGGGGAGAGAAACAAGGCTGTGTCAAACCTATATTCCTTCCTTATATCCCGTCCCGTCTGGTGGTGCTTGCACCACAGTAAACAGTGATACCGAAACCAATATATTACGTATGTACACAGCTAAAGATTAGAGTTCTGTGGTCCTTTAAGCTTCGTATCTTACAGTCGTAGAGCTTCGTTACGTTTCGTTTAGTCTGTAGGGACCCGTGGATGATTGGTGACGGATGGGTGTAAGGTCTCGACCTATGTTATCCTAGGGCTGGTATTATCACCGAGCCGGTTGATAGCTATAGCTATGGGTTAATTAAGTTGTTCAGCGGGCAGGTGCAAGAAGTTGATTTCGGCTTGTATGTAGCTGTCTGTATAGTATCGTTCCCAGTTGGAAAATAAACCTGAGCCCGACTCCTAGAACTGACGACCACCAACGAGAGTCGACTCGAGTAGATGGATGAGCCGAGAGAGCTGAGCTCGATAAAACAAAGAAAACTAGAAGCGGTCGGTAGGGCAGGTAGGGTACTGAATGAAGTTTTCAATTTGACGAGGCTGCTTTCGACGCCGAGCAAATGCAGGAGGCAGACAGAACGACCGACAGGGATCCTGATTCCAAAACAGGAGTTGCTCTTGCTTCTTGATGTGGTTCGGAGGAGGCAGGTTTCCAACAGAAAGTCGACTGGGTATATTTATGCAGGTAAAGTAGAGTCAAAGTAACGACTGCCCACACCTAGCACCTTAAAATCGGGAAGATGATCGAGAAAAAGGAGGCTGACCCGCTTGCTTCAAATCAATCTATCACAACCCCAGCTTGTTCACTGACTCGAGATAAAGGCAAAGAGAATCTCCGTCGCACAGAAAAGAAGCACTTCAGCTCAAAGATTGTATTCGCTCCCTTGGGCGTCGGCCCTTTCCAACCGGGTGGCCCTGGCCCTGTTCTCGGAATGGCTTGATGTTGAGGATTGGTGAACTAGGTAAAGAGAGCATTAGTCGGCCTTCCTGCGGTCTAGTTGACAAGAAGGGCAAGAAGCGAGTGCCCTGCACTGAGTCGAAGCCCTGAAAAAAAAAATTAGTAGCTGCCTTCTGCCTGGGTTGGGTCTGCTGACGACGCAAGTTGCTGAGTTGAAGTATAAGTTGAGGCTCCCTATTTGCGGAGCCGGGGTATAGAGCTTGGTTAAAGGTCACATGAGGAACAGATGATTGGCTGAGAGTAGAATTTAGATAATATGATATTAAAAAAAATCAAATATAAGCAGATGACTTTGAAAGATGGCGGCATGTATGAACTTTTATTGTTATGGTACAGTAGTATTTACTCGAATGACATACAGCAGGTAGACGCTTGCAAGAGCTATCATGATATACCCCATCCCTACACTCAGCTCCCCGCTCCCCGCCCCCCGCTCCCACATCTATATTCCCGAAGAGTAAGATGCGTGTTTAGCTGCGAATTTTCTTCTTCAACCTCTTCAGCGCCCTCACTTCCTTCTTCATCCTCGCATCGACAATCTTATACCTCCCCTTGATCCCCTTTGGCCTACCTTTATTCCCTTTATTAGCCCCCCGCGCCACAACAACCTTCACCTGCTGCTTCGGCTTCCTCGCCGCCTTCGCCATCAACTTGGTAATACTATTCGCCTTCTCCTTCTCACTCAATGCCTCATCACCCGCAACAAGAGCACTCTTTTTCCGTAATTTCTCTAACTTCTGCATTGCCTTGAATTTCTTCCTGTCTTTAGCCTCCTTAACCTTCTTGATAGGGCGGGCGTTAAGTGCATGCAGTTTCTCTTTGATAGCGGCTGCGCCTGCAGCGGTAATGGGTTTTTGGATCTTGGAATGACGCTCTTCGTCGTCAAGGAACCATTCGGGAAGGCCGTCTCGGTCGCGGAAGGAGTATCGGTTGTAGGAGTCGTCAATGAGTTGGGATTTGCGGGTTTCGCCCATGGCGAGTTTTTGCGCGAGAGTCATTGCTTCGGCGGTGATGATATCTATGTCTAGGAGGGATGTCAGTATGAGATTCAAATTTGTAGAGATATTTTTGGGAAGCTACTTTGTTCTTTGGAATCGTCATCGTCATCCCAGTTGCTCTCTCCTTTCTCTATGGGTACGACTTCGAATCCACCGTTTTCGTCGTTAGGCTGGTCTTGGATTTCGAGATTGCCAACATCCACTTTCCAGTCCGAGTCAGCCTCCGAGCCTTCCTCAACATCATCATCTTCTTCGGCTTCCTCCTCCTGTGCCTCCTCGGCTTCCTCCTCCTCCTCCCCCTCCTCCCCCTCCTCCCCCTCCTCCTCTTCGTCCTCCTCTTCTAAGTCCGCACCAATGTCCTTGAATATATCTTGGTCAAAGAACAATGCAGCCTTTTTACTTAATCCATTAATTTTCTTCTCCTCATCCTCCAGACTCGTTATTAACTTTTTCTTGCTTGCTGCTCCAGTCTGGACACTCTCATCCTCGCTCTCATCACTACTGTCCACCACTACCTCGCCATCATCACCCTCGCCATCCTCCTTGTCAGATGTGATTCCACCCCATTCCCCATCCTCATGCTCCTTCCTGGCCTTTTTTGCCCTGTACTTGATGTCGGCCTGAGCTCTTCGTTCCTGATAATCTGCATACCTATAAAATAAATTAGTCGGGTCTCACTATAAGTCAGGTAATCATGCCATACATTGCATCAAGCTCCTCCTCTAGTCGATCTGCATCTTCATCATCTTCCTCTACCTGGTCAATCAAAATCCCTGCCTGTGCTTGTCTTCGTGCCTTCTCATCCACTGCCTCAATAACGACATTCATCTTGCCCTTAGCCACCTTATCCAACGCCCCAGCTTTATCTACCTGCCTTAGAGCAAACATGGCGTCCTCGCCCATGGGCCCTTCTTGTTCTAGACCAATTTCTGTAGGGGCCATCATGTGTAGCTGCATTCTGACAATCTCTTTCTGCTTAATTTCGTTCAGTTTCCGCTTATTTCGCTTCTTTACTTGAAGATCTCGCTCTCGCATTGCCTCTAGTTCATGTGCGATTCGCTCGTCTTCGCCCATGTCAATAATTTCCGTGACCTCAGCTACCGCTTCTTTCTCCTCTTCCTCCTTCTTGAGACCAAATCCGAATTTCTCACGCACAGAGAGGCGCCATTTGAGGAGCAGACGGAAGTCACGTTTTCCCAATACCTTCAAATCATCGCAACAGGCTCTAATTTCTTTCGTTGTTTCTGGTAGTTTACCAATTGCCGCCATGGCGACATCTCCATTTCCGGACTGCGTGAAGTGGAATTTGTTGATGCTACCCAGCAAAGCAATCGGGTCTGGGTTCTCGATGAATTCCGTGACTGGTATCTCCTTGAATTGTAGGTAGTCCCCTTCCTCGTAACCATCTCGCTTCCTCTTCTTTTTCTCGGGATTGTAGATCTTCGCTTCATTATTAGGGGTTGGATCCGGGAGTTCTTCGAAGACGGTTCGAGGATCCAGGAACTTGGGGTCGACTTTCGCTGGTGCTTTGTACCCACGGCAAACGACGAAAATTTCTGCAGAGACATTACGGGAGGAAGGTGGCTTGGTTGCTTCGACTTTTGTGAAGAGCTGGTTGAAAACCCACATGAGGGAGTTGAAGTCCCTAGATCTGAAGACCTTCGTCACAAAAGTTCCCCCTTCACCCAAGAACTCTGTCGCCAACTTCAATGACTGTAACGCCAACTCGGCCTGGTTGAACGAATCCTGCACCCACGCAGTACCGACGTTGGGCGCACCATCGTGCAATACTGTATCTGCCTTCCAATTTTTCAAATGGCCCCTTAAAGTTGTCCTGCATTTCTCGGTGGTAATGTCGCTCTGAAATGTAATGACCTTCGGTATCGGCTTAATTGGCGCAAGATCCACACCTACGATGAGGGAGCTGGAGGGCATGACTTCCGCGGCGACTTGACACCATGATCCGGGAGCGGCGCAAAGATCGATGAGGACTTTGGATTTCTCGAGGAAGCCATACTTTCGGTTGAGCTGGATTAACTTGAAGGCAGCACGAGCCCTGTAACCTTTTTGTTTGGCGAGTTTATACCTGAAACCCGTCAACGCTGATCTCGTAATTAGTTGGGGGGGTTCAAGACTACCATTTGTCGAGACGACCTTTCCCGTGCTGCAAGAGAACTCTAAATTAGTAGATAGTCAGGCACGGATAGGCCATCGGAGCAAAATACCTTTTTCTGGATAGCCATTGTGGTGCTGCTGTGCTGTGAAACAGTACTGCGATGGGGATTAACAGCGGTCTCCCAAAAATCGCGAGTGTAAGTGTGCGCCAAGATTTCACGCCAAGTGAGGCGGAAAAGTTGCTACTTTGTGGGGGTCGCAACGAGAAAGCTTTCTCAAACGTTGAGCGTTCTGCAATTCAAAAACAAGATGGCTCCTCATAATCAGCAAAATGGAGCTGCGAAGCGTAAACGCCCGGCGGAAGCTCCAGCCCCTGGCAAGAAGGATGCAAGCAAGAAACCGGCAGATATAGCGAACAAAAGGGCGAAAACTTCTACGAACGACAAATCTGCCCCTGCGAAGAAACCGTTCTCGAATGCCCTTCCAGTGGCACCGCTTGCTGTCTCTAAGCTGAAGGGGCCTGGGAAGGAGGAAGCAGTGTTCCCTAGAGGTGGTGGATCAGTCCTGACTCCATTGGAGTATAAGGAGGTCACAAACCAGGCAGTGAAAGATGTTCTATTTGAGACCGGTGCTGGTAGCTCTTCTAAAGGCGGGGAGCGGGACGCTGAGGGCGGTGCGGATATATATCGCGAAGGGAAGAAGCCCAAGTATAAGAAACGCAAAACAGAGCATGCGGAGAAGGACCAGAAGAAAGGGGACGAGAAGGTGGAGGATACAGGGCCAAAGATCGAAGGGCTATCATTCAAGGTTCGAGGCACCCAACCCGTATAGTGAAGGCATTTGCTCATGTTGTAACAGAGGATTGTTCCTGGAACCCTCGTCTTGGGTTGTATTTCAAAAATCAACTCTACAGACATCACAATTTCCCTACCGAATAACTTGATCGGTTACGTTCCCATTACATCCATATCAGAACAGCTCACCAAGAGGATAGAATCCCTCCTAGAGGATGATGGAAGCGACAATGAAGTTGACAAGGGAGGGAAGGATGACAAGGCTGACCAGGACCTCACCAATCTCAACAATTACTTCCGGGTCGGACAATACATCCGTGCCTGTGTCATGTCTACTGGGGAGGACATCCCGGAGAAGTCAGGCAAAAACGGAACTAGTTCCGCAGAGCACACAAAGCACAAGAAGCGAATTGAATTAAGTTTGCAACCTTCTCTAGCGAACGCTGGTATCACAGTAAAGGAACTGGTTGTTGGCAGTGCTATCCAAGCATCCGTCACAAGTGTGGAAGACCATGGCTGTATCGTGAATTTAGGACTTGAGGATAAATCAATAACTGGGTTTATTTCTTCGAAGGAGTTGGGTAGTCGATGGGCACTCAGCAATGTACAGGAAGGCCAGGCTATACTCTGCACTATCACCGGAATGGCCTCGAATGGGAAGGTCGTCAAGCTATCAGGAGAGATTGACAAGCCTATAGGGGCCAAAAAGGGCAAGGGGGACACCTGGAAGGGAGGTCTATGGCTCGCCGAGGCACCCACGATTGATACTTTCACTCCCGGTACTGGAGTTGAGGTACTAGTTACCGACGTGAAGAATGGGGGCATACGGGGGAAGGTTATGGGAATGCTAGATATTGTCATAGACTACTTCCATGGTCACGGATGGAGCGAGAAGCCATTGGAGGAGAGGATCAAGATTGGAAGTAAGATTCAGGCCCGTGTGCTTTTCACCAACCCAAACTCTGATCCAAAGAAACTCAACCTCTCCATTCTCCCTCATACCCTCTCTCTCAGCTCGCCTTCGGAAAAGCCGAAGGAGGACCCTACCACAGTTCTTCCTATTGCTACCATCCTTGATAAAGCAAAAATCACAAAGGTAGACCCTAAGCTTGGACTGTTCATTGATGTGGGAATTACTGGTGTGCCCGGTTTCGTTCACATTTCCCGGATAGCAGACAAGAAGATCGATGATCTATCGGAAACTACTGGAAGCTACAAAGTAGGCTCAGTGCACCATGCTAGGGTTATTGGGTACAATGCCATGGACGGTCTCTTCATCTGTTCTATGGAACAGAAGATCCTTGACCAGAAGTACCTCCGCATAGAAGATGTCAAGGTTGGAGAAGTTGTCAAGGGAACTATTCAAAGGCTTCTTCACAGTGGCTCTCTAATCATCGGGTTGAGTGACGGTATCACTGCTATTGTCGACGAGAATCACCTCAGTGATGTCAAGCTGAAGAACCCGGAGAAGAAGTTCCGCGAGGGAATGGCTATCACCGGTAGGATTCTTATGAATGATCCTGCGAGGAAGCAACTTCGAATGACCATCAAGAAGACTCTAGTTAACTCTGATGCTCCAATCATTACTTCTTATGAGAATGCTGCCCCTGGAATGGTGACCCCAGGTACCTTAGTCAAGGTCTTACCCTCAGGTGCCGTTGTCAAGTTCTACTCAGACGTAACTGCATTCCTCCCTGTGGGCGAAATGAGCGAGGCATACATCCAGGACCCAAGGGAACATTTCCGAGTCGGTCAATCCGTCATTGTCAATATCCTCTCTGTTGATGTTGAGAATGAGCGGATCCGAGTCTCGTGCAAGGATCCCAAGGCGTTTGGGGAAGCTCAACAAAAGGCCCTTGCGGGCCTCCAGACTGGCCAGGTTATCTCTGGGACAGTCACTGAGAAGTCTGCTACGGATCTTGTTTTGGCCCTGCAGGACGTGGGTGCAGATGGGTTGAAGGGAACTGTTCTGCTTACACACTTGATTGATGGGCCCCAGCAGAAGGCTGCTCAGGCATTCAAAAATATCCGTGTTGGCCAGACCTTGAAGGACATCTTGGTTGTAGGCAAGCTGGAGGCCAAGCGGTTGATTATGCTCAGCTTGAAACCTAGCCTAGTGAGTGCAGCGAAGGAAGGGAAATTGGTCAAGGGAGTGGAGGATGTGAAGGAAGGTGATGCCTTGAGTGGATATGTTACCAATATAACGCTTCACAATGCACTTGTCACATTCCCCGGTGGTGGCTCGGGTGCTATCTCCAAATCGGACATGCCTCTAGAGAATGTTTCCTCGCCAGACTATGGCCTGATGCGAAATCAATCTATCACTGCCACTGTCTGCCGCATTGACCACAGCAATGACCGCTTCTACCTCACCCTCAACAAATACGAAGGCCCTCAGGAAGTAGAAAAACCACAGAAGGGGGACAAGGGCAAGAGCCTTGAAGAGAAGGCGAGGGCAACTACGATTAACAAGCCCTTGGACAACAGTTTAAAATCCATGGCTGACATCTCCCCTGGCAAAGTCACCAAAGCAAAGATTTTATCGATTAAGGAAACACAACTTAACATGCAAGTCGCGGAGAATATTCAAGGTCGTATAGATATTACCCAGGTATTCGACACATGGTCTGACATCAAGAACAAGAAGAATCCCCTGCAGCAATTTAGAAAAGACCAGATTCTTGATGTCAAGATCACTGGTATCCACGATGCCAGGAACCACCGATTCTTGCCTATTACTCATAAGCAGACTAATACCAGGACTGTATTTGAGTTGTCAGCGAGGAAGGAGGACTTAAATGAAGACAGTAAGGTTCTCACCCTCGATAAAATTGAAGTGGGATCCTCCTGGGTTGTGTTTGTGAATAACCATGGGGAGGACTGTGTCTGGGTTAACTTATCCCCAAGCGTCCGAGGCAGGATCAGGATCCTCGAGTTGTCCGACGATGCTGGGCCGTTAAAGAATCTGGACAAGAATTTCCCTATTGGATGTGCGGTCAAGTGCTACGTTACTCACGTAGACGTTGCTCAGAACAAGCTTGACCTCTCTGCTAGGACAACTGACGTTGATAAGGCCATCACATACGACTCGCTAGAGAAGGGCCAGATTCTCCCAGCTAGAGTCACCAAGGTCACAGAAAAACAAATCATGGTCCAGTTGAGCGAGCATGTCTCCGGGCCAATTGGCTTGACGGATCTAGCGGATGATTACTCTCTCGCCCAGCCTTCGAAGTACACCAAGAACGAAATCCTCCGGGTTTGCGTTGTTGATGTGGATAAGGTGAATAGTCGTGTTGCACTGTCTACGAGGCCTTCTAGGGTTCTCAGCTCCACTTCAAAAGTTAAGGACCCTGAAATCCTCACTCTTGCTGGTATCACCTTGGGTGATGTTAGGAGAGGATTCGTCAAGCATATTTCCGACAAGGGTGTCTTTGTCTATTTGGGCGGTATTGTTACTGCCTTTGTTAAGGTTTCTGATATCTCGGATTTCTTCATCAAAGAATGGAAGACTGCTGTTAAGGTCGACCAGCTTGTCCGCGGAAAGATCACGCACGTGGAACAAGCTGTTGGCCAGGTACAGATGAGTCTCAAGTCCTCCGTCGTTGATGGGAAGGCCCAGCCTCAAATTCAATGGAATGAGCTGCTGGTTGGGCAAGTCGTTAAAGGAACAATCCGCTCTACGGCAGAGTATGGTGTATTCGTTGTAGTGGATGGAAGTGCGAATGTCAGTGGACTGTGTCACAAGAGTGAGATTTCGGATAAAAAGGTACAAGATGTCCGGAAGTTATACTCTCCCGGAGACATGGTTAAGGCGAAGGTTCTTTCTATCGACCTTGAGAAGAGAAAGATTTCATTTGGACTTAAAGCTAGTTACTTTGAGGGTGAAGGGGGTGATGAGAATGTGGATGAGGATGAGAAGATGGCAGATAGCGAGGATGATGAGAGCGATGGTGGAGTCGACCTCGCCACTGCAATTGACTTCAACTCGGGCGAAGAAGATGAGGAGGAAGGCGAGGGCGAGGGTGAGGGCGAGGACGCAGAGATGTCTGATGCCCCACCACTCACCACTACTTCCGGAGGCCCAGCACTATCTGCCTCAGGATTTGACTGGACCGGATCAATTCTCGACTCTGCCTCTACTATCAAAGCCGAGGACGCAGATTCCGACTCCGACACCTCCCCCGCAGGCCGCAAAAAGAAGAAATCCATGGCCACCAAAATCAAGCACGACATGACTGGGGACCTGGATACCCGTTCTCCCGAGTCCGTCTCAGACTTTGAACGGCTCCTCATGGGTAACCCCCAGAGCGGAGAGCTGTGGGTGAGATATATGGCCTTCCAGCTACAGCTTTCAGAGGTTGAGAAAGCAAGAGAGATTGCAGCACGGGCATTGAAGACGATTAGCTCTGTGACGAAGGAGGGGCTGGAGGAGAAGAAAATTATTTGGGCGGCGATGCTTAATACCGAGCTTGAATACGGCAGGGATGAGTCTCTTGAGGAGGTATTCAAGCGGGCATGTGTGTATAATGATTCACTGGATATGCATGAGAGGTTATGCAATATCTATATCCAAGCTGGAAAACATGAGGTAAACCGCCCAACCCAATTACTCTGAACACCGAAAAGTTACTGAAACTAATATCCTCCACAGAAAGCGGATTCATTATATCAAGCCGCCCTCAAAAAATATGGCTCCACAGCTCCCTCCCTCTGGACCACATACGCCACTTACCTCTTCTCCCCACCCATATCCTCCGCAGACCGCGCCCGCGCACTTCTCCCCCGCGCACTCCAAATCCTCCCTAAAACCCCTGAATCAACCCACCGAAACATTATCTCCAAATTCGCTCAACTAGAATTCACCCGCGGTGATCCTGAGCGGGGAAGAACCATTTTCGAAAATCTAACAAGCACATATAAGGGGAAGAGTGACTTATTGATGGTGTGGGCTGATATGGAGATGAAGCTTGCGAAGGGGAATGGGGAGGTGTCAGGGGTGAGGGGGCTGTTAGAGAGGAAGTTAGGTGTGTCTAAGGGTGGGGACGAAGGGAAGACGAAGGTGAAGCCGAAGGTGGCGAAGGTGTTGTTTAAGAAGTGGCTGGAGTGGGAACAGAGGAATGGGGATAAGGTGGGGGTGAAGAAGGTGCAGAGTTTAGCTGGGGAGTGGGCGGAGGAGGCGAAGAAGGAGAAGGTAGATAAGGATAGGATGAGGATGATTACAGGGGAGGATGAGTAGAACTATGTTTGATGAATGGGGTAGGGGAGGAGGGTGGGGACCTCTTGGCATATTCGCTTTTACTATGTGCTGGTTTTTATTTCCGGCGTTCTTTTGTTTATATGATCAGAAAAGTTCCGTTCTATGCTTTTGGCTGAGGTTTGTTTCTGTAGAATAGGACGAATATATATGCTAGTAGTACGTATATCTACATCGACCATCTCCTGAGAATGCTCTTTTGTAAGATATTCTCTCATTAGAGCTAGAATTTGATGGGGGGGAAGCTGGGCTCATATAAATTCAGGGTAACTAGTGTGGCAATTTTACTAACTCGGGGCTAATACAACTGATACAACTGATACAACTGAAATATAGGGGAAGCCTCCTAGAATAAGCGAATGTACAATACAATCTATATTATAAAAGCATAAAGGCACCAACCCCAAATCTAATTATAACCAAGCCACAGTCAGCCCTCAACTTAGATATTGATTAATATCCCTCCCCCCCGCTTCTTCACCCCACATCCCATCCCATCCGCCAAACAAACCCACTAAAGCCTTCCTTCAATAACCCCCTCCAACGCCTTCTTCAATCGCTCCACCTCATAGTACACCCCCTTTTTCCCTACCAAACTCTGTCCCTCGACCTTAACCGCCTTAACCCCCCACGTCCCCAGCTCCTCCACATCCACCTTCGGCACACCCCTCCCTTCCAAATATATCACATGCGTAACATATTTCACATACTCCCCCGGTGGAATAAACATGCTCCCCTGTGGCGTATGAATCGCCGGATATGGTGACTCCGAGGGTGAAAGTGTCCCCTTGAGCCTTGACTTGGACTGCGAGTCGATACACGCCCGGGCAATTGCGCGGATGAAGTCGGAAGCAGAGAAATCTACTTGCGGGTTGCCAGTCACTGGCCCGGTTTCACGGTCGAGAGAGCCGTTGAGGATGAGAATTTTGAAGGGGATGTGTGGTGAGGATAGAGTGTGGCCGATACCACGGAGGATTAGGCAGGGGATGATACTGTTATTCGTTAGCCCTCACATTCTCCCCTCCTAAATCTCCGAGAGGTGTGTTCAGGGTAACACCGATTAAGCTCCTACCTTGTATACAAACTCCCAATACTAAACACCACCGCCCCCGCCTCCCCTAACGCCCCCACGACCTTTGGATTCGCTGGAGGCCTAATCTCCTGTCCATATGGATTTATATACCAGACCCTCTCAACCCTACTCCCTAACTCCGGCTCATTATTCTTTTCAAAGACTATATTCCTACTTTTCAAACTCGGATGGCTCCCGGGTAAGTTCGCATCCTCTACCTCTCCCTCATCATCATCACTCTCCTCACTTTCAGTCTCAACACCTTGACCCAGGACAGGCGTTGGCCAGCTAAGTACTGGATGTAACCTCAACTGATGACTTGTAAAGCCAAATGGTGTTATGGGCGTAGCAGCACCACTCGGGGCCGTGCTGTAGATATTCTCACTACTCGGCAACAGCCCCACCGCTTTTAAATCACTCGGGTGGCTAATCTGATTCTGCCCCACAATAACCGTCCCATCCGCCAGTCCGGCCGCAATATGATGGGCAAACATCGAATTAATCGCCGGGACGACCTGCACATTCTCCGGTACTCCCGTAATACTACGAAACAAATAAATCGCCGACTCAAACGACCCAAAAAACAGCCTTGCGCTAGTAAGAAACAAATTCCCGATTGATGCGGAGTGGAAGTTAAATGTACTTAAGGGCGGTCTTGCGCGTTTGAGGATTTCAGAATGGAGGTGGACGAGGAAGGAGCGGAGGAGCTCGCGTTTGTCAGAGGGGATTTTCTTCCATTTGGCATGCGTGCCTTCCACGGCCGAGAGCCATTCTTCTTTGGCGAGGTCTTCATCGGCGGGGAGGCGGTAGTTGAGGAGGTGCTTGATAGCGGTTTTGACAGAGTCTTCTTCGGAGGTGCCGGTAGGTTCGGGGACGAGACGGATTAGACGACCTGTATGCTCCCACAGGGTTACCTTCAGCACCTATGCCTCCTTTTCACGAATCCCTCCCACCCATTTTTACCCATTTCATCTGGTACATATGCCTCTTCCAGACATAGATAGGGTATACTCGTATACAGTATCTTGCATCCGTACCGGGTATAACCTCCTCCGCCTCCTCTCCATCAGCGGCGTAAATAAAGGGGCCAACTTACTCCTAACATCACCAATCCCCGGCCCCCCAAATACCCTCAGAATCTCACTCGTACTCCCACCATTATCTGAAACCCCAATAACATAGCTCAACTTATGCAGCTTCAGCCCGTTCCCGTTCTGCCCCTTAACGCCCTCTTCAGAACTCAGCAGTCCGTTGAATACGTCCACAATACTATTCTACCAAGACATGATTGGTTAGTTCCAACTTCTCCCAAAGATGAGATGAACCCATCATGATTGGATGGCCATAGATGTAGGATGCATGTATGAGTGAAACTAGAATGAGATCCTTACAGCAGCAGATCCACCACTAAACACCACAAGTCTATTCCTCTTGGTACCGTCTACCATGGGGCCCGACATGATATCTCGATCGATCTCGTAGCACGATCTCCTTTCGTTCAAGCCCCCTGGGTCCGGCCTCTGCACTGTAGATCCAATCCAATTCTCTCACCAGATCACAGAACCTCCTGTCAGGACTCGAATCAGAAAACACTCCGCCTTCCCGCTGACACGACGCTCAAGAATTGGTAGCCCAACCAAACGTCACGCCCCGGTTAGTTCAAACGTCCGATACAGTCCTAGCACCAGTTAAAACTCCCCGTCACTTGATAGATAACAAAAAATCCCTCTAGATGTAGTTATAAATTGCTCAAGTAAAGCAAGTACTTTAGCCGATAGTCGGTAAAGTATTAGAATTTACTGCACCCAAAGTAAAGTACCTCTAAAGTGCTACTTCGCATATACATGAAATATCTCATGCTCTTTTATATTATACCCAATACCAATACACCCTCCCAACTCCCTTAGCCAGTGGCATCTCTCTCATCTAGCGAATGCACATCCTTTGAACTAGCCACATCTCAATAAACTACAATAAGCTGTTTACCAGTCCTCAACATTGCGATTTCTTACTATAATATCATATCATCTGAGCAATGCCGTGCCGGAGTTCCTCTGTGGAGCTTGCAGCATAGCCTCACCGTCAACCCGCCTATCAAAAGTGAACCAAGCAACGGTGCCACCAGATGTTCCATATTTCCCCAATCAATGAAATGTAACGCCCCAAGCCCCACTCCCCAGGGTAAAACCTGGGGTGCGTTGAAACTCCCCGACCGTAGAAAAACAAAGCAATCATCCTATTTTAAGGACCTAGCCTGGTTTAAGATCTACGATACTTCCACCAATCCCCCGAACAGTGGAGCGCTCTTGCCTACTAAAAAGAAACAATCCCACCTTGCCGATCACCGCTCTTAAGATGATGAGACACCGAGGCTACGATCTTCGAAAGCCACTCATGCTTTTCCAAGCACATCTAAGACACATTGGAAGCACCTGATTGCACGCAAGCTTTTGAATTTTCGAAACCGTGATTGACATTACCACATATCAAAAAGCAAAACTTGTAAAATGTACATTAACAAAAGAAAAATATCAAAGGAGGGTTAACAGTTCATTGAATCCAGAGAATCATGGATGTAGGGGTCCACAGGTCCAAGTCCGGTCTAGTCCAACCCAGCCAGGTGCAGTCCAATATCAACTTCTCACAAGTCAAAGTATGCCTTTCGTCAATCGATATGGACAATATAGCGTAGAGAAGAAGCCTGAATAGAAGCTGTTAATAGCTATTAATCCAAATCCAGTATGTCCAACTCTCCTGTTCTCGCCCTGACCTAGCTTGACCCAACCCTACCAATATTTACCATTATCATCCATTCAACTATCCCATCTCCACCCCCCCCCCAAAAA
>Ga0307511_10000839_pt1 | contig 32705 bp, 47 predicted proteins | sample 13_EM_MG_FD_200266 | JGI IMG/M metagenome (GOLD analysis project Ga0307511, IMG submission 200266) | Populus trichocarpa ectomycorrhiza microbial communities from riparian zone in the Pacific Northwest, United States - 13_EM | ecosystem: Host-associated > Plants > Roots > Unclassified | place... | reverse complement strand
TTGTTCCCCGGTATAGATCCCTTGAACAGGCACAAGAGCACCTTCCAAACTTCCCCATCACACCCCAACTCCCCCCCTTACACCACTGCAAACACCTCACTCACACCCTTGAAGTCCACAATCTTCCCCGTCAACGGCGTCTTCCTATCCCCAAAATACACCACCCTATACCTCCCCTTATCCGCCGCACCCCGATCGCCCAACTCACTCACTGCCCATTTTGCCGTCACCTCACTCGTGCCCAATACCCCATCCTCCCTCTTCCACTCATACGTCACCTCCCAGTCTTCATCACCCCTGTATTTCTCCCAGACTCCGACTGAACTCTGTTTCTCGATAACCACATAATCGTTTTCTGATCTGAGATTATTCCGGGGATTCGCACCCACGAACTTGACCTCTACTACTGACCCCCTGCCAGATTTCGAGTACGTAGGTTCCGGCTGCAAGAGTACATCACCAAACTTCTTCCCCAGAGGTGGGTTATCGTACACCACCCCCGTATTCAGGTGTAAACTTCCATCTGGAGCATTTATCGGCGGTAACGGCCCCACCGGCGCAGAAATAGCCGGTGGGTCCTCGCTCACATAAGGTAGGTACTTCAAAGTCAACTCGATATATGCATCTAACGTATACTGACCATGTAACGTGCTAGCCCCCTCATACCTCTGGACAGCATACTCCTCCGGAGTAACGATATAATGCGTATACGTATTCGCCGGGCCACCGATAACCACCCATGGATCTGGTTCTCCACCTTTCTTTGCCCTTTGAAGTGCAGAGGAAATTGCGGACTTCCACCGTCGACCGGCCATGGTGCTGGCTTCGCCGGGGGAGATTATCATGGTGAGTTGTCCTACTCGGAGAAGCTGGATGTCGACGATGTTGGGGGACCAGGCATAGGGAAGGTTCATTTCTCCGACGCTGAGGAGGATGGGTTTTGGTTTGTGGCAATCGACTTGGTCGTGGGAGGGCGCTCTGAGAAGATTGCGGACGAGGATCCACATTGGGTTCTTTGGCGCGCCGGGGCTGCGTGGTAGTTAGTATCATATTCAAATTCGAGAGCTCTGACTTTGGGGAGTTGTACTCATTCTGCGTGAAATCAAGGAGGCCAGGCCCATCCGTTGTTCCACCAGCAAAGCTGACTCCTAACGCAGCCTTACACGTTCTCCTCTCCACTCCATTGAGATCATTGAATATATACCCGCCCTCTTGACCAAAATCCACAAATGTATGCACTCCTTTGACCACACTCCCTACAACAGGCTCTCCACCACCGATGAGAATATCCTCATAAATCCTCTTTGCTGCAGAAAACTGCCTTTCCCCAATGATCCTGCAACTCTCCACATCACTTTCCCGGAACCCTGGTCCACGTGCATGACATTGTTGTGCCTTGCCATCACATGTAGAGTCTTCATATTTGCAGGTAAGACCAGTGTCTTGGCATACTGGGCCTAGGGTATTGGGGGAGACGTCGCCTACGTTGGCTTGGGAGAAGCCGGTGACGATGGTACGTCCCGTTGTGCTGTTGCTCGTGCCACGGAGGTACTTTTCGAATCGAATGGCAGCATATCCTTTATTGTCCCCAGATATCAGAGTGTTGTTCTTGTACAATGATGTACCATGAGTGGGAAACCAATTGAGCATGCTATACAGCCGGGCTGGTGAGTTAAAATTTCGAGGTTCAGTAGGACTTGGTTTACCTCTTACCCCATTGCCTCACCACCCTTATCCATAAACATCAACATCTGCATCTCCTTCTCGGTGTTTCCCACATTCTTATACTTCTCAATCTCCTCCAACGGATTATGTTCATAGCTAAATGGACTCCTATTCACACCAGCATCATCCACCAACCCTTTCCCAAGATAAAGATATCCCTCAGTAGCACTCTCATGTGCCCTCTGCACACTCAACACAATGCCATCCACAATAGCCCAGAAGCTCTGCTTTTCCACACCCAGAGTCGTGATCTGAGGTAGTAGATAATTCGAGTACGCCCCAGGACCAGAATGAGAGTGGGTGCCAATGACTGCAACGTTGCTTTGGGTGTATGTCCCAGGATAGAGCCCCCAGAGTTTTTCCAGCACCCGCTGGCGCACGGCAGTATCTCCCCCTTGTGTGTCTATAACGATATAAAGAATGTGGGTTGAATGATTGAGGGAGGCAACTATAAAGGCACGGGAGTAGATGCGTTGACGGAGGCCGGTGCCTTTCTGTTCAAGGGAGGCATAGCCCATCATACCAATCTCAACGACAGGACTGACATGGCGTTAGCTGACTGGCTTTTTTATAGCTCCAACGAGTTCTCACCCAGTAATATCGGCTTTTCCGACTCCCAATATATATTTGTCTCCCCGGGGTTGGGGCTGCGGCCTGTGATGGGGGGCAGCGACGGACTGGGAGAAGAATAATACTCCAACCAAAAGTAGCAGGACAGAAGGTGCTGAAGCAGAGAAAAACTTCATATTAAATTAGGTATATGACAAAGAAGGAGTATGAAGTGAGCTTCGTGTTAGCTCTAGAGGACTCGGTATGAGTCTATATCGTATCTGAACAACAAAACGAGGGACCAGATGGAAGAAGGAAAGGGTTCATGGTACAGGGACTATATAAGAAGGACAGTTAATTGCCTACGACAAAACTGCCTGTGCGCGGATAGATGAAGTCAAATCAAGCATACTCTCCAACCAACCCTCCCTTACTCCGTTCACTCATCTAAATTGCCTCCTCCAGCCCTCTTTTCCTATCAACACTCAGCTTATGAACTACCGAAACTCGAACGGCTGGCCTGTTACGAGCAACATGGCTATGGAAGAACTTGACATGGTCCCACCTTCGGTTTTGACGGAGCCCCCCGATTCATATGGCGATCTACATTTCCTCACTGGCATTGGTATCGTACTTACTGACACAGTATAGACCGAATACACCACCAGATCTCTTATAGCTTCAGCAGCGTACCAAATGCTACCAGAAAACACAGCATCATGGCTGGTTGCTTGGGAGTAAGCAGACTTCCGAGCAGTTTGGGATGGCTGCCACGCATGTTGTGTAATATCAAATTGGGGTTAAAGATCCTTGAGCTGCTTGAACGAGACTTGTCGAAGGTACCCTGGTGGTAATATATAGCCTGTATCCTCTGGAGAAACTCCCAAGCGCAACCTTGGCAAGGCAGGCTGTAATTGGCTTTAGGCCATGGGAGCCAACGAAGTACTTCAGAAGCATCCTGCTCCCATTGCTCCGTGAGCAGTCGATTGGCCTCTTGTTGAAACGGCTGGTAGCGTAGGTGGTCGGTTTCTGCAAGGGCCAACGGTAAAACATGAAATAAGTTTTCCATCTTGAGTTGAAATGAACACACAATATCTGCCACTGCCGAGATTAAGTTTCCAGGGTCGACATATCGAGTCCTACAGTACCATTTGGGGATATCACTTCCTCTTCAATCTAAATTTCGGTGCCAGCTAATCGGCTTGGGTACCATGATAAAATAAACCGTTGGACCAGCCTCGAGCAGCTGTCTCTAGTCCCGGGAGCACTGACCGGCCGTTAGGTTAAATGCAGGGGTTGTAGGGGGTGTTGGATATACAGTACACGAGTAGTGGTTAGGGCTATCATAGCCAGACTACCAGACTAGGAACTTCCTACAACGCTTTTTCACTTTTGGTCTAGTTTGTCCAGCGGGTTATGAGCCTCCTTTGCTGCTGCTAAATCTTGGCGCAACTTAATAATGAGCAGCTGGTCACGGCACAACAGTCCAAGGGTTGTGCCATTACCCTCAGTCGTGAAATGAATACAACACTCTCAGTAAAAATTGAGAAGACTTGGGCCACCGATGTCGCATAGGTCTGCAGTGTATTATTGTAGAGGTTGCCATTCGATTGATATACATCGGGGACAATCACGGATTCAGTTGATGAGAGCTTGAATATATGTACATATATACACACTATGCACCCCTTTTAGCGTCATGTCTCGTAGATGTTGGTGGATCAATTTTGATAGACTATTGTCAGCTATTTTCACCAGAGGAAACCCCTCCAAGTCCCATCGTAAAAGTGCATGGGTGATAGTCCTATTCCGGAATGACTACATGTGCTCTGTCTAGGTGATATTATGGAGAGAGCGCTCGGGGCAGCACTGATATAAGCCACTATACTTAGTAAGCAAGCCACAGCAGTGGCTAATCTCCCAGTTTGCAAACACCACCAATCAGTCTCGAACCGACCACTAAATCGCAGTTAGCAACCCATTGTACCATAATAATGTCTGCAGCTCAATTCTCTCACGATTCATTACCCTGTACGCTATTTCCCCCATCCCCCTCTTCGAGCTCAAGAAAGCAACTTGTACCAAACTGTAGCTAACCCTCGGCATCCCGAACACCAGACATCGACGCCCCCCTCCCCCCATCCATCCTCTCCGCCGCCCAAGCCCTCATCACTGCCGAACTCGCCCCCGAAGCCTCCACAACCCTCCACCCCTCCATCCCTTCCATCCCCCCCATCTCCTTCTCTCCCCTCATCCAAGCCGAGCTCTCCCGCGTCGCCTCTGGACAACCCCTAACGGGGGGCATTGACCTCTCCCGGTACGACCCCGGCGATACACCACCACTTCCTGCCAATACAGCCGCTACCACATCCATCCTAACCTCATCCCACCATCTCGCAACACGAAATACAAACCTGAATTTATTAAATACATTTGGCAAGAATGCGTGGCTGATACATAACGCGCAACTAGAGGATGAGCTGCGCGCGTGTGAAGCAGAGCTAGTCGCGTTGAAGGCGGAATGTGATGTGGTGAATAAGGAGAGGAAAGGAGTGCAGGAGGCGGTGAAGGGGGAGATGGAGAGGTTGGAGAGGAGGTGGAGGGAGGGTGTGGGGAGGGTGTTGCAGACGGAGGTGGCGGCGGAGGAGGTAAGGAGGGAAATTTTGAGGGTGAGAAGGGAGATGGCGCAGGGGCTCAAGTCATGAGAATGGGGCTGGAGTCGTTACCGGTAAACATTATGCTTGAAGCGTACGGCTGGAGTTGCTGGTTGGGATTGTCCGTTTCTTTTGTGGGATCTGTACGATATTTAATTGTGTGGAAAATTGTGGACTGCATACGTCTAGTAAGGAGGTATGGGTGGGGGATATTTCAAGCAAGTTCAGGATGCAAATACCAAAATTCTTTTTCTTTCTGACTTGAATGCATCAGACAGACATACATAACCATCCATGATATTCCCTAGACGTTGATCGGCAATACCACCCGGGGCTCTTTGTACATCTCCATGTCCCATACGCTTTTCCTAGGACTCATCCCGCGCTTAGGAATTAGAAGAAAAAGACATACGGGATTAAGCTTAAACCCTCAAGTTGTGGTTTTATTTCCCTCTGGGCGCTGGAGGTGTGCCCTAATTTAAGCTTGTGGATGCAAAAATTACATTATCAGGACATAACCACCCACCTTCACACTTACCCTTACTTAACGCATCATAAATAAGCAACATATTCATCCTGCACCAACGAAAAATCCAAAGCTATACACACACACTGTTACAAACTATCAAACATGAAGCCGTGTACCTTGACAGCCTGAATTGCTATTGAGGCATAAGCAAACAACAGGAATAAACCTACCTCTGACACAATAGTAATAACAATACCGGATGGACGTAGCTAACTACAGGCTCAATAATAGAGAACTTGAAAGGAAACATGGTTTTTGGTTTTTCATACGCTGGGTTTATATACATACTCCAGTTTCTTCCAAACAGGCGCCATGAATGTGGGGTGGTATTGGATTGGATGTCTAATCTTGTTCCGCCTTCCACTTCGCATTCGGCTTTCGCCTCTTCGAGAGATGCAAATCTACCAGCGGCAAAGATAGGACGAGAGCCTTGCCTCTGGCTCCCCTCTGTGGGGGGGTTCAGAGCTTGAGCAGTACAGGTAAATCAAATCCATAATGCCAACTCCGTTCTCTAAAATCTAATAAAATCAGATATCATGCTAATGAAATTACAGTAAAACCTTCAAGATATCGACATCGGCACCATTGTGAGGTACGACGCATACGCATGTGAGCGCACTTGTGAGGAATTGAGAATAAGTAAAAAGAAAAAACCAAATGAGCTCTCACAAATATGAATCGAATGTGGGCTAGAAAGTTTAATGGAGGACATTCCTGAGATAAAGTGCACGTGAATCCATACAGGTATGATCGGTGCCGTGGTAGTCGTTTGTCACTACCAGATTGGACAATTTATAATGGAGTTGATTTTGGAAAGGGAATATTGGATACGGTGTTCGTGACTTTTTGATGCGGTATATTTGCGGATCTTGGGTGTGGCACCCCCCCCCCCCCCTCTGGCTCACCGTAGAAGATTGATACTATCTTTTTGCTGGCGTGGTCTCTGGTCTTTGGTGGAGACTGAGGCCGCTCATGTTGGAACCAATTAGAGCAGAGGTGAGGTCCCAGAGTGCTAGGTTTGTAGTCCCAGCATCCGCATGCAACAGCTCAGGCTATGACTGTATAACACTTATCCGATCCATGAGCTGCGAGATACCGGTATGCTCAAGCTCAGTAAAAGGTGCATGAAGCAGCGAACGGATAGCAGGCCTACCTTGTTTGCAGCGTCCCATGCACCAAGCATAGTGAGCTTCTCTCACGAAGAGCCTCGATGGTCGTCATCTGATCTGTTGTGCGTCGAGCAGGATCGCCGCAAACAAGAGAACAGTGAGAGAGTATATTTTTGTAGAATATTATATTTGCGTATAGCTGCGAGAGTGAGAAGCATAGGGCAATGAGTATGGAAGTAACGGCACACATGTTTGGTTTCACAATGCCGATGCTCGGGAATAGTTCTCACTCGGAACCTAAAGGACGATTGTAGCTAGCTATACTGCCCCTCGTAGAGCCCCACAGGTAGTAAACGGTACACGTGCACCAAGTGATCAAACTGACTATTTTGGAGGCGCGAGGCTACCCGTAGGAATACCCCCTTGTACATGTGCACAAAACACAACACACTACACAACACACTATAGTACTATGCCACTCTACCGGTAGACTTTCTAGACTCCCAACAAGATGCGACTTCTCCCCTGACCCCCCTATCTTACACAGTGGCTAACCGCTCACGCAGGCTCTTCCAGCTCGGCTTCGGCTTCTACCGCCTCTGCAAGCTAGACTCTGCCAGCTCAACTAGACCTCTTCTAGGCAACTTTTGCTTGCTTTCGCTATCCCCAATCTCACAGTTTGTCCCTCGTATTGTTACCTTCACCCATCAATTTTATTCTTCATGCTTTTGCTAGGCCTATTGATGGATGTTACTCTTGGATGCTATATTGGAAATTGCAAAAAATTCTGTTTGAAGTGTTCGAATTTCATGTTTGAAAGAATCCTCAATCTTAAGCCGCATCAATATAAATCACGTGCATGTCAGAGTGCAAAGGATCCTCAAATTATGACGTGCTATTTCATCTATTTCATTAGGGTTGTGTGGTTGCCTTGTTGGGAAGTCACCGAGCGGACTACCTTTTTAGGCATCTGAGCTAGTCCCACTTTGATAATATCTGCACTATTGTTGTGTGAACCAGACTATGTGGTGTGGTACTTATGCACGTACTACAACCTGCTGCAGCCTACTTATGTACAGTATATATAGAAATTACTTAATTGATATATATGGAACTGATGTTTCAGGGCTGTGACACTGCATAATATCCAAGTACTCCTAGTGGTCCACTTCCTGCTTTTCAGCGGGGCCAGTATTGATATATTGATCTCGCAACCCACTTGCCCTACCAGACAATAGAGTAGCATAAAATTCTGACCCACACTCCGACTGATTTACAGCTGCAATCCGCATAACTATTTGAGAAAAACTGGTAAACTAAGAGCCAAAGGTGGTCATGGCCATATGCATGGACTCTAGGGAGGCAGATGTTTGAGAGGCCCCAGGAGCCCATTCAAATGTTGATCCTTGGCTTATTCAGTGCGATGAATGTATATGTAGCACCTACTGCAGACAGTGTTGATCCTTGGGCATCTCTTGGGAGGGGGGGTCAGTTAGCTGTACTTTCATCTTGACGTGTAATTCAGGTGGGGTTAAACCAGGCTCTAAAAGAAACCTCTTAGTATCTGTTTTCTTATTGCTTGCTAATCCTATTGAGTTACTCCCAAAAGATGTGCTATTTCCAAAGTTATTTTTTTGTTGGGTTGGATTCATGACGCTTTCTATGAAGCTTTGGTCGGTACTTTACAGGACTCGGACTGATTTTGTGGGGTTTCGTAGACAAAAGCTGTGCTAGGGCTTTTTGATTTACCATTATTCGCTGCTCTTATTTATTAGTATCTTTAACAGGCACCTAATTTTCTTTGTATGTTACTAAGTAAGTATGTCTTAACTGTTTTATCACGTCCAGGCGCTCAGTTGGGAGGGCTGGATCTAAGTTTAAGGCACTGGGTGCTAGTATAGTGGTGTTCAAGCCTAAATAAACTCTAATATAATGAAGTGAAGTGAATATTCTTTCCCACAACTCCCAAATTGACCCATCCACCAGTATTGCTTTCAGAATTATTGTCACCCAATCACGAAATCACAGGCAGTAAGCAGCTGTCTCAGTACACCAACGTGACGCATACGTGGACATCACAATGCTTCCAGCCTGGCGGGGTACATCACTCCCTAGTATATCACTGGGAATACGGTCTTGTGTCAAGATTATGTTCTTTTGCAGAATGATCAGAACACGTCATTCAAGAATTGCGGGCCCTTATTCTCATGATCTTTTCAGTAGTGGTCACGACATGTAGGTCCTGCATGATAGCACTTAGATGTAGCATAGAAGCTTGTGCCCCATTGCAACAACACTATTCGACCGCATTGCCACACTCCTGTCCAAGTTACAACGGCCAAATACAGGACTCGCATTGAAAGTATAAAGCAACATAAGAACAGCGAGTGCAGGGACTGAGGAGGAGCTTAGCTGCGTCACCAAATATATCTTACACACCTTCTGGTAAGCTAAAGATCAAGCGCACTTAACAGCTTGGTAAATCCCTTCCAATCAGAACAAAATTTTGGAGCGAATGACAAGCTATGAGGTTTACATGAGAGATAAACGACAAACATGAAGAGGGCTACAAAAGAAAAGTATGTAGCGGCATGCCTAGACACTGTTATGACAGATGGAAAAGGTATGTAGAAGTACTAACTTAACGATGTAGGAGGTAGGTACTTAGAAAACTTGATGAAAAAGGGGAGGGCGTGGTGCCTAAGCGTACCTGCGCTATTGTACGTAGAAGATATTGATCATGAACGGGTATTTCGAATGAAAAGACATGACTCCGGGCCCAAGGTTTAGAACCCTAACGACAAAACAATAAATGTATACGTACAAAACAGACTCTTGACACAACCCAACCCACAAACCCAATATTTATCAAAAAACATCAATATGAAAAAAAATAGTAAACCTTGAGATGTCATACGACTTTCGAAATGATATTGCGGATGACCTCCCCAGCTTGGTCAAGCACACCCCATCTCAGTCCCATAGCATCCCAGCTATTCTTCACTGAGGCCATAACTCCCACTGTTCTCCTGAAATTTCGAGCATGAGCAAGCTCCTGCCATGTGCGGGTATTCATCTGTTGAAGGTAGGCCTGCATCTCCGCTTGCGCAGCTTGAGGATCCCATAATAAATCGGCAGAACTGTTATCGAGATGGCCTGCGAGCGGAGAACTTGATAAAGATCCATAAACCCAACACATCAACAGAGCGATATACTGCATAAATGGCATGTGGACCTGTTCTCGTACCAATGCTGGTTCTCCAAGCATTCGTACGATGATTTGAATAGCATGCCAAGTTGCAAGCTGACCTGTTGGGGAGTTGGCCCACTGGGTAAGCTCATTCTTCGCATGATAATAATCGATCCTCTCCGTGCTTCTGCTGAACTGTCTGGCATCGCCAGCAAGTACATAGAGATGATGCAAATTTGTGTGCATTGTCACGAATGCCATATGATACATAACCATAATCTTATTATGGCATGGCGAGCGCAGATGAATCGCAACAGTCTTCTCATAGTGTTGCCTCCACCGCTCATAGGCTTGCAATAGACGGGCTTGCTTTTCAATTCCAGCGTCAGTATGGCGTTGCTTGCTCCTCTTTAGGTCAAGAGAAACAGATATTAAACCATGCAGAATGAAAACAGACGCGAGGGGCGATATATGGGGTATTTGTTTCTTCTGGTCAAAGAAAATTCGAAGGACTCCGAGGAAGGTGGGTTGATCGGCTTGTGTGTCAACTCGAGTCAACCAATCGGAGGCACAATCACTGTCCCACAGAACTTCTTCTTTCCCAGCTGAAAGCCCAGCTTGAAGGTCAAAGGCTGTTTGGCATGCTTCGCGACCGAAGATGACGGATTGTTGAACGTCGAACCAAAAGGAGAGGGTGGAAATCCTAAAGAGATATCAGGATCGAACCTAAGCGAGAGACTCAGGGTACAAACCTCTTCCTTCCCTCCAATAGTATCCAATGATGCCATTCAGATTCGAGGTGATAATCCAATCCATCTCTCTGGAGTACTCTTAGACGCTCAAGAGCATCAGCTGGTGGACCTTCCCGCCGTAGGATCTGCAACAGCGTCCATGTCAGAACAAATGGCCGAGTCCCTAAGTGAAGTTCTACATACATTTGCAAGAAGCATATCGAGCTGGACACCATCGAAATGCTCTCTCGTAGACCTTAGTTTTCCAAAGATATCGGTGAGAAGCAAGGTTTGCAGGATCGGTAAATTGTTTGGTGTTCCAGTTAAGAAATCATTGGTCTATCAAATCAGCTTCAACCACTCATTTAGGAGCCCAGAAATTCTCGTACATTGATTAGTAGAGCTCTAACTTTCTCATAGAGAGCCATTGAGAATTGGTGTGCATCTGCATCTGTGTAGGATGCACCAATCGCAATCACGATGGCTGCTAAGCATACCATAGACAACCCAGGTACAAACGATGGGCGATGTAGAACAGGGTACAGAACATGAAAATTATTCCAATAAAGCCGTAGGTAATGCTGCATCGAGCTAAGACTGGCAAGGCTGCTCGCCTGTAAATTGGGTCCACCTCCCACCAGCAGCAAGATCTCTTGTCTCATATTTTCATCCATTGGATGAAAAATGATTGTATTGTCTCTTACACCAGGAGGAGGAGGTAGGCTTGTGATGTCAGGCGCTGGGTGAGCAATCGAGCGATTGTAGGCCATCTCCAGGGGGTGTATATAATTGACTGTGTGGATTTCATCAATCATTGGCTTTTCAGCCGTATCATCTAATAGCCAGTTAATGTTGCTGTCCCATGAAGCTAGCATTGCATATAGGGACGATGGATCATCGCTTAAGGCTGGTCGCTGTCTGAGGTCGGTGTGTGACAGGTAGGACTCCTGTTGTCGCTGTATTTCGCTCTGTGGAAGTTGGTAAGGCAATTGCGCTCTTCCAATACTACCCACAGGTGAGGGAGTTGAATCCGTAGAAGCGTACCCATCACTACCATGCCCCATGTGCATCGCAGCGGCATATCCTGGAGTCATGCTCTGAATCGATACCTGAGATATATCCGAAGATGTTGAATGTGGAGACGACGAAATTTGCAGATTCTGTGCAGAGTTCTCCATATTCTGGCTATTTGCATTGAACCCATGTCCACTCCCATTGTACTCATTACTGTGTTGAGGTGGGGTCGTCAGACCTTGTATCCGATTAATACCATAGTGTTCAGGCAAGCTTCCATGACGCTGTGCCAAAGCAAGCGTTTGAACCGCTTTGATCGCTTGAGTAGCACTGGAGATTGTCAGCCAAGCCCAAGTAGCCGCCTAGCGTTCCTACTCACTGTCTTTCCTGATGTCGCAGCAGAAGATCGTGTCGAACAAATGTCCGGTCACAGAGGTCACATTTGAAATATACATCTGTATTGTGATTGAGCTGATGCCGCCTATTAAAGCTCACAGTTAGTCCTCCACTCACTATACCTAAGCAATGGACACTACCTCAAATGCTCAGCTCTGGTGAAAATCTATATAGGGTCAACAACCATATCAATCCGTCAGGTGGGCAAATCGGAAGCTACCTTATCGCATCCAGGTTGAGTACAGGCATGAACTCGTTTCCCCTTCTTCGCACGACTCACTCGGGGAGCTGGATTCCCCTCTTTCACTGTAGCAGACATCGTCGATGCTGAAGTAGACTTTTGCTGTTTTGCGCTTCGCGTGGCGATCTTGTGATTGGCTCCCAGACTTGCCGCACACTTTTCGGCGGTTGTAGTGCTGTAATTTTGGGTAGATTTGGAACGGGGATGTGATTTTACATGAACATCACCAACTTCGTCATCTAAAGGAGCAGACCGCTTCCGAGAGGAAGAAGGGCCTAATGCATGTGGCGACATCCTCTTTATTGTACCCAATATTTTGAAGTAGGCTTCGCTTCCTCCCTTGCAAGCTAAGTTCCAGTGTTTCGACTTGCTTTCTCCCCGGCGGTTGTGTGCGTGCGTGTGTCGGGGGAGGGAGGGGGGAGGGTGGAAGGGAGGGTGAAGGGGGGGGGGCTGAGGCCTGTTCCCAGGGCAGTGTCTCGCTGGCTTTGCCTGTTTTTCCGTGATTTCGCCTTTCCCTCGGGCTTGTCCGGTGGGGTTAGTGGAAAAGGGAGGTCAATTTCTGGTGACGCGCTGTGTCTAACGACGATTGGGAGCAGGTAGGTAAGAAAGAGGAGTTAGGATTTGTCTGTCTGCCGCTTTAGTATTTCCTATGCCTGCTTAGCTATAGCTAGAGGCAAAGTTCACTTTCATGGTCATGGGTCTGAAATATAGGATAAATTGGTGGGTATAGTTAGTATTGCCGGCTGGGTAGGACTAGGGGGAGGGAATTGGGAGCTTCATACAAGATGCTTCCTGGGGCATTAATTCGCCTCGCCGTTGGAGAGCTCATCAACAGATTAGCCCCCACACCTCCAAAACACTTTCATCCAACCTGTAAAGCTTCTGCCTTCTGACTGGTCCGCCGTGCCCTTACAAGAGGACGTAGCAATGCTTCCCCATCTTTCCCATCTTCCCAACTTTTGTAATCACCTAAAGCTTGTGCTATTACCCCATCAGAAGTTAACTTAAGGCTGCTAGAGCACCAGGCAACGTTAGCTGTGCCAGCCAATCCTACATATTAAGAACCGTCCTTGATCCATTTCGTCAGAAAAGTAGACACAAGAACTGCAAGAGTCGTTCTTGAGTGACAAAGTGACTCCGCACTGTGAAAGGACTGCACTAAGCAGTATGTACTGCAGGAAGGCTAAGGGAAAGTGACCCAAACGAAATTGGACGACAGGCGATTCAGGGAGGATGCATTAACTGGTACCGACTCTGAGAATTGCCACTTGCCGTAGATGGAATCGTGTGAAAAGTGAACAGGGGACACAAATAACCTGGGTTGAGCCAGGATATCAATGAAGCCGACATGCCGCCAAGCCAAGGTGATGCTGTTCTTGATGTCCAGCAAACGTCCTGGCCACAGTCAGAGATATACATCCACATAGACCGATGGGCCCACCTTTCAGTGCTTCATATTGAGGTTTTTGATATCTGTATTCTTTCACTCAGGGTGAGAACAGCTGGGGGCATCAAACTACTCTCTCGATCGGAAGATGGTCCAGGTATCGATTTATGGCATGGTGTTTTCAGTAGGGGTGACCGGTATGTAACATTAGGTTAGTTCAAGTAGAGGAATGAGATAGTCTGGTTGTACGAGAAAGGCGTCTGGGTTGCTGTACGGTACCTACCTTCTGCTTGGCGCATCTCCCTCAGCTCGTTGCGCCCCAGATCTACACACGAGACCTCACATGGCCCTTCAAGCCTCCACAGCCGAATTGATGCACTAACGTCAAGTATCCTTGCAGAGTTGTTATCATTCATGCCGCTAACTCTTCCAGTCAAGATCAACCTGTGTTGTGCAGCGGAGGAGATGTACCCGATGTGCACATGTGTTCACACTGGCACTGCACCGAACGGTTAGATTCGAATTCAACCTGCCCATCGTATCTACGACACTGAGCATATCGGCACCCAGTTGTGGCTTCAGGGTAAATAGACTGCCGTAGGACTCTAAAGCTCCGTTATAATCTAATCCCGGTGTCAGTTTGAGGTCTCATTTTGATGAGAGGTACATTGTCTCGCCAGGGCAAAAGGGGACCGTGAACAAATAGAAGCACACCTAAGAAAAGAAAGAAGATAGGTACCCTGCTTACCGGTCCATCGCTTTGTCCATATCTATTGGTCTGATGTCCTGTGTCCAGTCTTGTGTTGCTGAATCCCCGCAGGGCCAAAAAAAAATTCACGCTTCAGAGGCAACTGCGTAGTTGAGGCCAATCCTTCACCTACATAGGCCTTGCTGACTGCCCCAGGTCTTGCATGGGTTGCCACATGGACACGCGTTAGTGTGACAATAGCGGAACCTCCGGCGCGAAATTCCTAGAGGGAACTGCGGCTTTTATCCTGGTCCAGGTACGTTTTGGCTTATACATACCACTGGAATGGGTCAGCATCAGTACAAACCGTGACTCTTAGGGACGCTCCTTTGTGAATGCCACGTTTGACATGTCATCGATGGTGAGCATGTACCTAATTGGTAAAGTATATGTTTTTTATATGTTTACATAAGGGTACCGTGCGCAAGATCAGAATTGCCTGGATGTTCTAGAAGGGAGCGGATATTCCATGAGGCACAGAGTGTCGTGAAGCCTAGTGTTTGCGGAATGCCCCCACTTCCGGGTGCAAGGGGGTAATAGGATTTGCGAGTTAACTCATTAGAAGATCTACATCTCCCCAGAGAATTTTAATGGATCATTATCTCGGCCTAGTAAATTTTCCTGGGCCCAGACTTGTGTTGAGGTAACATTCTACTCAAAAATGAAGATGGAATACAGATTAGGTATTGAGTACGAAACTAATTGGGTATGAGGCGCAGGAAAAGGTGCTCGAACTAGGGGTATTATCCGGAGAACGGTCAAAAGGAAACCGAAGAGACTGCAGATGTACTGATTCTTGAGTTCAGTCCTGTTAAATTGCACAATAAAGCTGAGGAAATAGGCAAGTAGGATGGCAATATAGGTTGGCGTGTCATTTGGGACTTGCACTGACGTGTTACCCTGAAGGCCATTCTGTCGGGCTGAATAACCGCAAATGTTAGAGCAAAGCCTTCGGACAAGCCTGTTACTTTTACGGTATAACCAAAACAAACTTCCTTTCTCATGCGCCCCAGGGTGGGACCAGATCCTTGTCCTAATCTCCCATATGCACGGCTGGGGAACCGGGAAGTGGGGTCCCTAGGCGAGACATTATTACTTATTTTATAGTTCGTCCGAAGGCACAAAAATTTCGACTGCAACAGTAGTATAGTACTACTTCCCTATATATATAGATAATTTGGTATTTTGAGATTTGTTCAGCTATAACTGGATCCTATTACTTCATGTGCCATATTAACATGGCGCAGTGAACCGGCTGCAGTATTATTAATTGAACGGTTGACTCAGCCCTCAAAATCACATTGCCATGTTACCCAGCCAAGATGATGTTTGTTGATAAGTACCGGTACATGGGTCATGTATACTACTGTGAGGTTCCAAGCATAGAATCTCGAGACTGAGACAACAGTGCATGAAGTATGTATGTTGGTACATAGTACATAAATCAATGCATTATGAGACATGCTGTAGTGGACATAGTAAGTATCATCGAACAACCAACTATCAATACCTACTACAATACCGATTCCAGCTACAAATTGGGTCTGTTTTCGTTAACTAGGTTATGTTTTCATTAGTGTTTTCGTGATCTAGGTACTATGAAGTAGTACCTATGGTTTTCCGAGTAGCTTAGATGGCTCTATGTTCACTTCCAATTCAGGTAGTCCACGTAGATGGTCATGTCTTAGTCTGGTTAGGCAGCAAACTAAATGCCTAAGTACTTTACTTCCGAGGAAGCAATATCTAGTCTGGTTGGCAAGCATCTTCACTGATCCTCTTCACTGATCCTCTTCGACGGAGTTCCACACTTTCGGAAGCACTATATCTTCCCCTACCTCACGGTATGGCTGAGCAAGGGAGTTTTATGGCATCATTGGAGATGTTTTGGATGGACTTAGGTGACCATGGTTCTATATCTAGGAACATGTATCCGTATGGGGCCTCCTATGGGGCAACAGAGACCAAACCTCTCTTATTGCTCTCTCCAACTGCTCACCTGCCCTGCCCATTGAGCCCCTATTCGGCCCTACCTAGTGCCATCAGCTCATATATATGCCATGTTAGTATTCCGGGTTGACAGGTTGACCGGAGGCGTATGGTGCCTGTTTGAACGGGCCGGTGCGGATGCAGTCATGCGGCAAATTATATGTAATACAGGGCCCTTATCATCACGAAGGGGACAAGGTTAATGTTGGTGGAGTCTAGTTGTCTCGGGTCTTTTGGAGCTGAACTTCAGAATCTACCGGTCGCAAAAGACTGTCACGGGGCTGACATTCCTTTTTTTCCCCTCGCTGATCCTCACGGGGTACTGATTCCCAGTGCCCTGAGAACAATGTTGCCGAACTTCCATGATGGAGATAATCGGAGCAAGCACACTAGCATTTGTGCTGGGAAATTGGGAAGGGGCATGCTATGGCATCCACAACCCAGTACCTCGAGACAATTACACAAGAATAGTTTGTTGGTTGGTACACGTACCACAGAGCGGGATTCCCAACCGAGCGGGTGCTATCAGGCCTCTTGATGGCGAGCAATTTTTTTTATTCATGCTGGTTTTCTCCTAGGCGTGTCGCTGACTACAGAATATAGCTATCTACCCGGCGCGATATTTTGACATCCGAACCCTGGAGTCATGAATTGCCTACTTTCGCCCCCGCTGGTAGTCTGGTTCCCCGCTGGTATATTTCAGGGCGTGTACATTCGGATGTCCGAAACTCCCCTTCGATTTCAACGTCGATGCGGACCCGTGCGTATGCACTCTCATGGTGGGACTGCCGCATGGAGCTGTCTGATATCGGCTGGATAATATAATAATAGGCAACTAATATTTAAGCCAAGTCATATACTTTCTATTGGAGCAACGGATCAGAAGTGGGCGTCTTGGAATATTTATCCTAATTAGCCACCCCCATGGAAGCAATTAATTTGCAATTGACGGATGCGCCCCGCCCTCGGAGAGATCCATGATGGATTTCGGACGTACATCAAGGTTATTTGTACCTGCAGCAAGTACAATATATGCTTAATACTTGGCCAAGTAATTATAAAAGAGTTAATATAGGCAATTTTTGCACAATTAACGTTATGAACCAGCTGGTTTTCGTCCCAATTAAGCCACTTTTCTGTTATGAGGGGGTCGTGCTAATCCTACTAGTCTACGAGAGGCCGGTGCTCGCCAGACTAGTATTCAGTTATAGATAGGCAAGGTATAGGGTTTTTCAGGTCCCTAATAGATTGGTAGTCTCGAGGTACTTTAGAATTAGAAGATCTACAATTGAAGTGGCAAGCAATATATTGATCATATGCTATTTTACTAAATAACTAACCGTGCATACTTAGGTATAAAACTATACTGTGGAGAACGCTGAGGGGGATCATTCTGTAGGTGCCGACACCGTTATATCACCCTGGTGACAACTTGTAGGATCTTTCTGGTGCAGTTAACGTTGCAGGTATGTGTTTAGCTATTGGATATACTTTAAGAATATACAAGGAGGATCCGGGGGCACACTGTGATTCTGTGAAATGACTCACCTTGTAAAAATCCGGAGAACGGATTTCCGGCCTATAGACTATTTGCTAGAAGCTCAACATGTATGTGCTTAGTCGTGAGTATGTGGTGAGAGCGGAGGGTTGACTATGGGGTAGTCTGACTATGATGGGGTGTAACTGGGGGACGCCCTTCCTACTAGTTATACAGCCAATGCCAAAACATGAGTACTTAGGCAATCTTCGGATCATTGTCCCCGAGTATGCATTCCCTTGCTCAAAATATTTCTCTACTTTGGCTCCTAAGTACAATCCAGTTTTAAAAAAAAACATCAAAGCCCAGGATCAAGTACTCATCGTCACGTTGGTATCAGTATGTACCCCACCCGTCATAATATACAATTGCACTAAATGCACTTCTCAGACAAACAACTTCCCTCCTCTCAGTAACTCTCAACTTCCCTCCCACTCTCATTCCTACTCCATCACCACATCCCCATCCTCATCCGTCTTCTCCCTTCTCTGCCTCTCCGTTTTCTCTCGCTCTCTCTCCCTCTCTCTCCTTTCCCTCCTCTCCTTCTCCTTCCTCCTCTCCCGTTCCCGCTCCCGCTCCTTCCTCCGTTCCCTATCTGCCTCTTTCTCCCGTTCCCTCTGCTTCTCCTTTTCCCTTTCTTTATCTTTCTTCCCCTTCCTAGTCGAAATCTCATAGTACATATTGAAATTAAGCTGTATCCCCAACATTCTCATCTCCATATCACTCTGGTATGCCAGCTCCTCCAGCAACCCTTTACAATATGACTTAAAGTCATCTTCTACCGTTTTGAGCCTGAGGCGGATAGCAGGAAGAAGTTCCTCATTATCCACAGTGCCAGGTATAAATTGACTGCTTGCACTTTCCGGCCGAGTAGGCACACCCCGGCGGAAGCCAAGAGACGGGGTACTTGCCCTACTTTCGCCATCGGTGTTGGTGTCGTGGTAGTCTGACTCGGTCAGACCCCATCGACATTCCTTCGTTCGGGTTTCTACTCGTGCAGAAAGTTCCTGTCGCCGGGAGTATTCCGCAACGGAGTACCCGTAGAGGCCGTCCACGGCTTCCTTATACCTCAGCATGATTTTTAGGATAGAGTGGAGCATACTAAGGAATATCGATTCTTGTTCAGGGGCGCTCGGCCCGGATTTATTCCTTGAGCCGGTATCAGGGGAGAGGAGACCTTTGGTGGTGATTTGGTTAAGGTAGGTGGCATGTGCAGAGATGAGGTCGTCGAGAGTGCAGTTGGGCTTTGAGACTGCTGCCTGTAGCTCGTTCCAGGCTTTTTCTATGACCTATTTCAAACCACCGTCAGTTGAGAAGAATGTAGAAAGGAGCCTTTTAGGATAAAACTCACTTGATACAAAAGATAATATTGCAATTGGCAAACAAAATGTATCATCTCGGCACAAACACACCTGGCAATTTTCCAATCCTTTCCAACCTTGTCTTCAATCTGCCCAAGCACACCTCTTGCACCAGTCATATATTTCCGCCATACTTGCCCCATGTGGAACTCTACCCTCTTGATTCTCCACAACATATTGAATACCTTGAGATACTGCCTGGTTGCGTATGTTGTAATGATTACATCCACAGGAGGATCAACTCGGTACTCCAAGGTAAAGACATCCCAACCAATATCACCATGAACCGGGTCAAGCATGCGTGCATCCAACCGCTTTAGAACATCTTGGGATTCATGCTGAGCATTAGAATTACGGATAGCATGCTCTAGTTGTGCAGTAAGGTTGTGCCGGAAGATTGAGTTCGCAGGCCGTTCAAGATTAGGGGACAGCCCCTCCATAAGTAGTGCCACAAAGTCACCTTGCCCGAGGAACAGGTAGCGCTTAAGTGCCGTGAGATGCTCAAACAAGTGGAACTTCTCGGACATAAGTTTGATCAATCTGGCCATAGTTGTCTTGTATGCCTCATCAATCGAGCTCTCCAACGTCGCCGTATCACCATATCTCAGCTCCTTACTCGCATCCCGGGAATAGTCATTCACCCAATCTGAGTCCCCACAGCCATACCGGATAAAGTTGAGGGATTTGCCAATTAAAAACACCTTGTTAGCAAAAGAGGCATCCACAATTGTGGGTATCATTCCATCGTCGAGCTTATATTTATCCTGCCAAACACTGGAAGCCCCTTTCCTGCCTTCGCTATGATCTACTTCTGAAGGATCTCGTTCCGAGACAAAGAATTCTCGGTAGGGGTCCGAAAGCTCGCCGTCATAAATCCACCGTCGAAGCATGTCGTAAAATGGGCGGGTTACATGCGAGAGGAGACGCTCAGCAAAGTGATGAACGAAAGGGTCACCATGTGATGTGGAAAACCGATGTATGGTGGATATTAGTTGCCCTCCCTTTTTAGCTATTGATTCATACATTTAGTTCTCTTTCCGGGACCTCTGCAGAATGAATGAAGGAACGAGGGGGTGAACCTTTTGCTTGCTCTACAATCGTGCACATCAATCGTAATCCCATTGTTGCCTCCCTGGTCCAAACCACACACCTTTTTAGCGTCACACCCACTTTGCCAATCCCTCTAGTATCGGCCGGGTCGGTCGTAGCAAGTGCTCTCCGGATTTCATTCTCTAGACCCCCAATAAGGGCCAAGTACCCCCGTAACTCTTGCTCTATTGCAGCCCGTAGGCTTTGCCCAATCAACCCACCACCATCATCATCTTCGGACTGTACAAAGGTGTTAAGGCATTGATATAAAAGGGATGGCTCAGCCAAGGTGTGTAGCAAAGAAACGACCGGAAGTGGCAGGGTTGTAGGCAACACCAGTTTTGTTGTTGGGATATATACGGGCTGTGATACGGTAGCATTTTTGGAGGCGGGGTCCTGAAGTTCTAATGGGGTTTGGGGATTGTCTGCCGGGGGTGGTGCCGGAGGTGCAGTGTATCCGGTTGGCGAGAAAGGAAGTGAGCCAGAAGAGAGGCCAAGGAGTGTGTATGGCAACGCCGATAATAATGTATCTTCGCTTGGGTCTAGCGAAGATCAAATATTAGCGATAGCAGAGCTGCAGCACTATGGGAACAAACAAACCCAGAATTGCACCACTCTCTTCCAACAAGAGTGCTTTCGTTTTTCTCTCGTCGCCTTGGGCTTCTAATGTTCCACCCCATTGCCCAGCGGTGGACCCAAGCTGCCCCTCATGGTTGAGCCCCCCCGAAGGATCGCCCCTCCGCCTCTCAGGTAGTCGGTGTAGACCTATGAAGTTTCCGTTGTCTGTTGTCTCCTCACCGGCTGCCTCCATCGCCGGCATCGATCCGTTGTAAATGTTGTTCGATACCGATGCTGTAGGGGGGCTATCCGAAAGTAGGTAGAGAAAGTAAAGGACCTCCCATCTCCGGTCGAGAACCGAGAGTGTGCTGAGTCGTGAAAAGAGTGTGGAGTACCGTAGGGCGGGATCGGGACCGGGGTTATCGTGGACAACTACATTGAGGGGCGAGTCAACAAACGAATAAACCACCATTTATCCAACCTGATGAGCACATACGTTTTCTCCTGATGAGATCTGATATGTGTGGGCCTAACTCTGTCTCTGTGTCCTGGTTTAAGGACGAGCTATATATCATCTCCATCGGTCAGCGAGTCAGCGAGCCAGTTATTATCTCTCCTCTCCGCAGCCAACCCATTAGAGGGATTGCGCACAGAACCCCATCCTTTAAAGCTTCTAGTGTTCTTTCCCTTCGTGCTGCGAGCTCATCTTTATCCTCGCCCGAGAGCTCTGGGAGTGATGCAGCGACAACCCTTCGCAGAGCTTCTTCCAAACCACGACTTCTGCGTTCGTCACCCATGGTAGTTGTTGAGCAGGAACACGCTGACGTTGCAGGAGTCAACAACACCTGTAAGGCGAATGGGGGGCGCGGGGAGTAATATCCGGACGACAGGGGGGTTGACAGTGAGAGCTATCGGTCGCGTTTTTGGGGTGTCGAGGGTGATTCTTGGCAACAACCGAGTGGAGCTCTAGTACGTGCATGTGCACGATTGCAGACGAGTAGATAAATGTAGCCCCTCCAACAAGGCTCCGGAAATGCTTCTACACATAAGTAGATACTGAATATATAAAGCCCCTCATGATACCAATGCCGATCGCTAATTAGATAAGAGACTTACTCTACATACTTTCGTTCATGATTAGCTGATTGGTTGAAGGTACTCTTAAGTACTCCTGCCCTACAAAAGGGTTTTTTCTCCCCTTGTTTACCTTCGTGTCAGTCCTCCTGCTTGGGGCATGAAATGTAAATAGTTGGCTAGTACTAATGTATTTCAGGATTGTTTATGGGTACATCCGTCTGCTAGTACTAAGTAACATTTCAATTTTGTAGTCTGGTTGGCACAAGCCGCTCTCCTAGACTATCAATTTTGTACTTTGCAATTGAACTGATCATGGCCAGTCGACGCTAGCCTCGTGTCGACGCGAGACTGACCGAGATACATAGCTTCTAACTCTGGGATGCTCCCTCCTTTGATGTTGTGGTAGGTGTGCCAGATGCCATTCATATCAAACCTTACACCGTATGCATGCACTGCCACCTGATATTCCACCTCAAGATACTGGTAGGTACTGGTACCTACTGTACGTCTTTTGATGTCAGATCGATCTGGAGGCGCTAAATCTAGATCCGAGTTTGTGGTGAGCCGAGCGCATATGGTACATCTCTCTCCCGTGCACCCCCACCCCTCACCCCGGCCCGGCACCATGGGTCCTTGTGTCGATCCGAAGTGCGCCGTTGGTCCTGTGTGTTGTGTGGACCTACTCTAAAGTGCTGGCAGCCCTGTATCCGGGCCGTCGCTAGACCCCACAGTCCGCCCCCAAACCTAACCGCCAATATATGCAGAATGATGTATGTCCTTCTTTGTTGTTGTTAATATCGTGGGCTTTCAGCCTAGATCTGCATCTGCACCCAATAATTGCGAGATAGCTCCTGCTCTGACCTGATGATGTTCCCATTGTCTTTGACATTGCGGACCGCTCGCTAATGCTCTTATCGTTTATCGTAGTTTGGTTGCCATAGCAGCACTCCCAGCTATTTCACAAAGTGTCGTTGTGTATTGGTGTTTATTTAGACTCGCACGTAACTATAAGAGCTGTTGTATTTAAGCCGCTCCACGGTGCAAGAATACAACAACACGACAGCCAATACCATTCATTCTTCTTGACGTCCTTGCTTGCTCCGTTTGCTTCTCAACGTGCATTATAACACCACACCGCAGCAGAGACCTACATACATATAGCAACCAAAATACCCCCCTGCTCCAGTCATATATCGAAGGAATCTGATTTGCTGCTATTCTGATATCACAACTCTCACCAACCTGCAGGAGTCTCTGCCACCCCGTCACTGCACCTTCCTGGTGGGTCTATTGGAATCCATCTCCTCAGGCCATCAAGCTTACGATGCAGGTGGGCTATTCCCCGCAAGGGCCAATCCAGGCTTCACACCAACAGCAGCGTTTCTACCCGTCGCAGCTCATACATGGCTCAAGTTCACCCGCGATCACGCAGTCGACTAATAGTTGTTCGACGCCACTACACTCTGCTTTGTCACCGGCCCCGCTCCCTATCTCACAACAACACCAAACATTTTATCGACCATTACCCCCAAGATCATACCCTGCACCGTGTGTAAATAGTCACGGGACTATACAGAACCTGACCGCTCCTGTTTCAACAGCCATGTTTGGAAATCACCAGCCATACCTTTCTACGGATGAGAGACCAAATCCAGGTGCACCGTCATTCCAACCTCGGCCACTTATGTATCCAAATCCCCATATGCCGTTGCCGTATGCTGCGGTAGTATCCGGTGCGGCGCAAAGACCAGCCCCCAATGGACCCCCACCTCCACAGCCCTGGCAGGCAGATGTTTATGCGCCGACTTTCGTTCCTTCGTTTTATATGGTAAAGACGTGTTTAAAGCTTCAGCTGGAGGTCAAGGATCACTAACATTTGGAGATAGGACATCAATGCTATGCCTGCTATCTCTGTTAGGTCAACACCCCCACCATCCATGAACTATCCTGCATATATTGCATCATTTGCTGGAACGTCATTTTTAAGTGCTTTACCGTCGTATCCCCCATTACACGCTTCGGGCCTCCGGGATGAGCACTCTCTGACGCCAGCGACGTATCTTCGCTATTTCTCCGACTTGCTTTTGAAGGAATTATCATCACAGCACGAAAACGTGCGCCAATATGACATGTATAATGTACCGTTGTATGCACACGATTTGGGAAAATTTCACTTCAAGCTGATGGTGCCAGGAATAAGGGAGGATTGTCCAATGGTTGCCATTGGGGACATGGTACACTTGAGGCAGATCAAAACCAATGGGTACAACAATTTCCCACCTGCAGGATTTACAGGTACTATTACCCTCACTTGGATTGACCGGGGAAGGAAAAGCTGATATGTTAAAAATGTTTCAAGGTCTGCAATATGAAGCTTACATATATGGGATTGATCGCCAAGCTGGATTCCTTATATTGGGAATTGACAATTTGGCTTTGGACAGTGGGCTTTTCAATGTTTCGTTCTTGGTCCAAGAAAAGCTCTTGGGGCCCCACACTCGGGCAATACTTGACATGAGCCAACTTTTGGCCTATACTTCTGAGATTAATAGTGATAGTACGGGAGGCGACACCCAGGTGAAGTCATCATTGAGCACGGATAGATCCCCCGAACTTCGCAGTTTATCTACTCTTACCTCTGGTTATGCAAGAAAGATGCTTTTTCCGGAAAAGTCAGATGGAATCTTACAGACAACCCTTAGTAAGGGTATGTTTAACCATAGATGGTTTGATATGGAACTGAATTATGAGCAACAGGTAGGTGATTCCCCACATATTACTGAGGAGTGTAGTTGCTAAGGAGCAATTCTAATTCTAGAAAGCCGTGGATGCCTTACTTGAACAAAGCTATGGCATAGTACCATACCTCATATCAGGGCCACCCGGAACTGGGAAGACAAAGACCATTGTTGAAGCAGGTAATTATTTAGTTATGAATTTCTTATAAACTCCCTTAGCTAACTCGAATTTTAGCTTTGCAGCTCATATTCGCTCCTGCTGCTCAGAAGCATCATATCATACTATGTGCACCTTCAAACCAGGCAGCAGACACACTCGCCCAACGCCTTATTCGTCATTTAGCCCCACGGGTTCTTCTCAGGATGAACTCCTCGTCAAGAAGTTTTGCAGAGGTACCCATGGAGCTTCTGACATACTGCTCTGTCCAGAATGACTTCTTTGGCCTCCCTGACTGGAGAAAATTGATGGCCTATAGGGTGATAGTCACAACGTGCGGAGACTGCTCTATGCTAGTAGAGGCACGGTGTACGAATCGTGATCTGGCGAGGTGGGAGAGGGTTGTCACTGCTGGACTGAAAGGAGACGAACTTCCAGGACTAGTTGATGGCATGGATGTCGGGGAATGGGCCCCTTCCTCTTCGGTCACTCGGACTGAAGTTAAGCTTCATTGGTGAGTATATTCCTGCAGTGTACCAGTGTAATTTCTAATGCATGAATAGGACTGCCCTCTTGGTAGACGAGGCTGCACAAGGCACCGAGCCTGATATCTTGATACCCCTCTCTGTTGTGGCCCCGCCTGAAGAGTGCTCACAGGAAAACCCGATGTTCGTCATGGCGGGTGATCAAAAGCAGCTCGGCCCTAGAACTGCTAGTAGACTAGCTCCTTTGGAAACCAGTTTACTCGAGAGACTGTTTTCCAGGCCATTATACTCTGAACATCCATTGTCCCGGCAAGGAATTGCGAAACTAGGAGGCGGTAATGCCCCAGAGTGGGTTACAAAGACTACCGCAACATTGTTGGTGTGTATCTTCAGTTCGGATCAACGGATACCGGCTTATATACTAACCTGACCCACTTAGCCATATATTCGACCGCCATTTACCAATCTCATTCGAAATTATAGATCGCATCCTGCAATTTTATCAGTGCCCAGTGCACTGTTTTATCATGACACTTTGGTGCCTGAGGCTATAGATATCAGCGGCACTGCGAGCTGGGTCGGATGGAAAGGACGGAAATGGCCTGTCCAATTTAAGACAAATGGTGGCCCAGATGAGGCTCAAGAGGACGGTGCCTCGTTCTACAACCTTCGAGAAATGCATATGGCATGTAGAACCGCACAAAGCCTTGTTACTAGTGGATTACTGCAACCGCATGAAATTGCAATAATGTCACCCTTCAGGGAGCAAGTCCGCCGGATCCGAAACAACCTTCGTACCCCGGGTTACAAACTAAGAAGTGTCAACGTTGGACCTATCGAAGCCTATCAGGGGTCTGAACACAAGTTCGTCATTATATGTACCACACGCAGCCGAGAACGGTTCCTAGATGGTGACCTAAAGAAAGGGCTAGGCATTATCTTCGAGAGCAAGAAATTTAATGTGGCAATGACAAGGGCAAAGCAAGGCTTGGTAGTTATTGGAAACCCCTGGATATTGCAGAAAGACCCATACTGGTTAGCATTCATGAACTTTTGTTGGAGGAATGGCGCCATCGAGAAGGATCCGCAAGAGCCAGAGATACCTTCTGATTGTAATTCGAACGGATCAACTACCATGGCCTCACCCAGTATCAGTGTGGCCAGCTCAAGCAACGCCCCTACTGCTTGGAGTGGGGGATCTTATCCACTATCCAATCCCACTAGCCTTGGTGGGGAGAACGTCAACCTATGGAAGCCTTCGCAGGAGGAACAAGATATGCCACAGTATCTTAGCAGGCTGGAGCAGAGCCTTTTGCACAAGGATAAGCTGGCGGGGTGTGATGGATACACACCGAAACCTCTATCTGGCGGATTTGATGAGGATGATCCTATGTGGACTGCTGGAATTGCTGCAGAGGAAGCCTTGAGGGGCGTCGACCTTGACTTGATTAGCCCAGTTTAAGAAATAATCCGTGCTAAAAAATGACAAAAGTAAAAAAAAAAAGGAAAAATAACAGAAAACAGCAGGAAATGGTTGAGTAAATCTGTTCTTTTTTAAATGTACGGGTACCACATTTCTTTGTAGTTTTTTTACCTCCTGAGTCGGAAACTATGGCTATTATCTAGCTAGACTCGAGTTCCTTTTCACTTTCCCCCCCTTTACTACCCCTGGGACCCGAGTTCCTTTCATTCCCCCCTTTCTACCCCTATGAAGGGACTTCGGTTTCATTCCATGACTGACTTTTTTCCCTTTCATCTCCCCCAATTTCTCCGACTGCTTTTTTGTAATACAGGTTGTGTATGGCGGCGTTACTGCTGTATCTCGAGTGAATCTCTTTCGCTGCTCTTCCCATTTCTTCACAGTGAGCTACGATTTTTCCGTTTTTCTCGCTTAGGCCTTTGCATTTATGGCAGTATACCATGAGCACCCTACATAATGAAAAAACCATGTCAACATCTTAATAACTCTATTCCTGTAGAAAGTACCCGGGGTGGTGGGATTCGCCCTTGTTTTGGTGAAAATTGATGTTAATCAGGGTAATGGCTGCATCCGGCCTAGCGTTAGCTACTATTACTTTTTTATCTCGGCCAAGTCGCATCTAGTTTTGGATACAATAGGAGAAAGTTGTTGATGTTCTAGTTGGCTATATCTTGCAAATATGTTTCATTGGGATATAGCAAGATCACCACAACTGAAATATGGTACAGCACATGGGTTGAGCTGGGTGAGTAAAATAAGCAAAATTATATATAGTTGGAAAACTATAATACTTGTCACGGTTGCGTAACGGTCCATGTGGTATCTACCTCGCTTTACACACTAAATATATTACATATGAGCCCCCGAACTCAGGGTAACTCCATCAACTTTAAAGATATAGCGCCAGCTTAACCTAAGCTACAACTCTTTTTCTCAAAAAAAGTCTCTATAATCGAGTTCAACAACATTTGAAGCGTTTACTAGCCCTCTAAAGGCAACCACGTTGTAATGACGTAAATATTTAGAACCGGGGTGTGACTCGTTTCGGAAGGTAAAACTTTAACACCCCGCTGCCCGTAACTTATTCCTATGATACAAGCTTTGAGAAAGTCTCGAAACCTAGTACCGGTGATTTCAGGGTAAGTGACAGGAGATTTTCTAATTTTTGTTTTCCCTTGGGTATCAGCCTCACGCATACTAATTCTGTATATAAACTAAAAACACTGCAACACTAGCTTAAACGACTACAATCTATCAGATCAATTAAGAGGTTAAGAATGTTTAATTCTTATAGCAATTCGACACAATACATGTACTCAACTCACAGGCACAAACCAGCAGCAACACTAAAGCAGGAAAAAGGCCAAGAAGTGTCCCACCTTCCCAGCCAGCTGCTATTCAAGGCCAGTGAGCAGAGCCGACAACACAATAGCCACAAAATGATGAAGAATACCTTTAGCAAGGAGACGAAAGTTCAGATCCAAGAAGACAAGCAAGAAAGGTAGATAAGAGATAGAATAGGGAGACAAAAAAAATTGAAAAAGACGAGAAGCGCAAGAGCAATAACCTCCCAAACAGATAAACCTCCAAGGAAAAAAGAATTGCACAAAAAATATAAATGGAAAAAGAAATAACTCCCCGAGTTCCACCCGTAAGGTTGCTGCTACCTCTTCCTAGGCAATCGAGATGGAAAAACAGCGGTAGCCCTGCGCCCGCCAGATATGTATACGCGCGCACTTTTGCCTCCGTCCCAAAACCTACTTCCTTTGCTCTTCCACCTCCTTGCTTGCCGGAATCTAACCTTCCTGTATTTCCCTCTCGTTATGTAGCATCCTCCTTCCCATCGTTGTATACACTCACGATCAGCTGCCAAATTAGGTACACCGCCCATGGGATTTTTCCTGATACCAAGAGAACTCGTAAAGTCATAATAGAAACGAAAGATGGAAGTGAATGACAAGACGCCGTAGATTGACAGAATGATGGAAGAAAGTTTTGAATCCTCTTTATATATGATGCTTTCGTTGAAGTCGTGATTGCCCCCGCGCACAAGAAGCTGTTAGCCATATAATGAAAGTAGACGACCCAGAGCCAACTAAGAAAAAGCGCTCGCAATGCCTCTATACAGGAGTTTGTCCTAATTGAGGTTAACTGCTGCTCTGTTCTTCAGAAAGGATGTTGTCACGCTATGAATATCTCCTGGGGTGCCCATGAACGGCTGGTGGTGGCGCTATCACGCCCATATTTGAATAGCTGGCATGATTCCCGTATTCGTTTGGGCCGGAACCAAGGGCAGAATGGATACTATCCATTCCCATATTGGTGGCTCTTGCTATGGGGCAGTCCTTATGTGCAAGCAAGAGGGTTTTCAAAGCAACTATTTCCTCCCGAAGACTAGCTACCTGAGTGGTGAGAGCATCGTTTTCTTGAGAGTAATATTCGACTTTGGTCTGAAGATTTTGCAACCATTGCTTTTTCCTTTGCCGGCACTTGAGGGCGGCAACACTATTGAACACTATTAGTGGAAGTAGGAGATGGAAGATTCTGTAAGGTAACAAACCGATTTCGCTCGAGGAAGTTCTTCCGTTTTTCTTCATCTGTCATCTTCTTTCCATTCTCGTTCATCATGTTATCGTTATCCTGATCATCCCCACTCCCATTTGCACTCCCTTGGCTAAGTTTCGTCCTTTTATTGGATTTTGGATCGTTTTTACGTGCTCGGGCCGCTGCCCTCTTCCCCCCTTTACCTTCCCCAACCCCACGTTTGTCATCATCGCTTTCATCTGAATCACTAGCCATGTCCTCACTCATTTCGCTGACACCTCTAGTGTTTCCAGTTATACCAGTCCCTGTGGCACGTGTCATTGATGTATTGGTAACCAGAGCCCTTTTCTTAGAATTTGGCGAAGTAGTATCCTGTGTCGAACCCAAATTGGGTTGCCCAGAAATCATACCCGTGTTAGCAGGAGCAGCGACAGTAGAGTTCGAGTACTGGTCATTTTGTTGATGAGCCTGGGCAAGCATGTAAAGGCCATTTGCAGCATTATGGGCAGGATCTGCGTCAAAGGCATTGGAGAGTTGTCTCGGTTTTGCGGTTGGGGGATTGTGGTCACGAGCATCGGGTGCAGTCACCGAAAATTCAGGTTTGTTCAACGGAGGAGGAATGGAAGTGAGAGTAGGCTGTTTCCTCAAAGCTGATGCTGCCGATAAGGCAGTCCTTTGGAATTCCATAGTACTAGGCGTTGAGCTCCCGAGTTGAAAAAGGCTGTTGGCTGAGGGGCTGGCGACGGAAAACATAGACCCAGATCCACCAGGTGTCAATCCACTGCGAATACCTGATTCGTTGGGCGTTAATCCTGTGCGGAGGTGGTGGGTATCGAACCCTAGAGGACCGTTTGAAATTGGGCCTTGAAGCATAGCGGGAGATAAGGGCCCTGACCGTAGGGAACTCATGAAATTGTAGGTGTTTGGACCGCCGATCAGTGGTGCGGGTGACGTTATGGCGGAAGCAGGCGGTAGGATCGCCTTCGGTGTGCTGTCTCCATTGCCCACTGAGAATGATTGCTCAAACGGATTTGGTTCTTGGTCGAGTCTGTTCTTGTGGAAGTTGAAATAGTCATCCCCAGGTTTCTCAATAATATCCGCAGGTGGTGGTGGAGGGAGTAAGGGAGGTGCGACATGGTTGACGTTGGACGGGCGACCTTCAATGGTAGAACCCGACCGGTCTTCCGTGGTTCCTGCTGTATCTGGTGGCTGGTCAACAGCGATATTGGAAGAAGGATGTGAGGTTCCTGAGGCATTACGTCGGTGTGAAGATTTTGGTGATAATATTCTGGAGTCTCTGTTGTTGGTAGTTTGTGTCGGTGATCGGGTGGATTTGTCTAAGTTATTGGCTGTGAGCCGAATGACATGCAATAATTAGCAGAGTCTCCTGTAAGATGCTGATCACTCATTTGGTGATGATGGAAGATGATGGTGGAGGTGACATTATCAAACACGACAACATGAGGTGGCCGAACGCAATGTAGTAGGACAGGGGGGGAGTACTATCGCGAGCATACCTTCTGTCTTGACGACCACCCTCTTTTCCACTGGCGAATTTGTTCTCATCCTTGAGCCTGTATTCGAATTTGCACCATGGCCCGACTGTTGCTGCTGTCTAGCTACCGCCGCTGACATACTTTCCTTGATATGATGATAGCCCAGGCAGAAATAGAAGACAAGAGGACCAAGAATAAAGTATTATGGTCTAATGATGATGATGATGATGACGATGGAAGGTTAGGTTCAGCTAGTCACAGGCGATGGATGAAGATGCTTGGGTGACGGAATTTGATGTTCTTGTTAGTAACGGGATAAGCAGGTAGGGTCAGTAAGGTTAAGGTGTGGGGTTGTGTGTTGGAGTGTGAAATTGGGTTGGGAAGGGGTGGAAATGCTCGATGATGTCGTGCTGGATCAGAAAGGCGACTGCCGTCAGAGATATAATAATATGGCCGTGGCCAGTGGCTAAAGGCAAAGCCAACTCTAAACCGACCCAACGCTCAACAACCTTAAACGCTCTCGACCTGGCGTGTATGCTTTGCCGGCAGGTCTTGATTCGAATTGATGTCCGAGACTGAGATGTTTTTTTTTCTGATACCCAGCTCCGTTATCGATGGGCTTCTGGTGGTAGCGAAGGGAGGCAAAGCACGACGGAAGCAGACTGCGAAAGGGCGACGAAATTTCAAGTAGTATGGCTGCGCTCGTAGCACCTTTTTTCTTATGCCAAATCTTGATTAGCAATTGGTTTCCACACAGCCCATTTGCTAGACACTCTGACTTAAAGAAGGGGGATCTTTGCGATCAGACAAAGCTTCGATCTACCGGTGGCGAGGGGGGACACACGACGGGCATGGGAAGGGGGGGGGAGGGGAGTCAGGCAGCAGGAAAGAATAATGCACAGGCTGACAGCATGCGAATTACCAAAGGAGGCCCTTCGCTCTCTTTTTCTGTACTCAAATCTGAGAAGATCAGCACGTCTTCTCTCGTAGGAAAATAATCACGAGGGCCTTTTCCCCTCGAGTTTTCTTCCACGAGGAGTGCTCATTCGACGACTCAGGTACCTCTCCCTCTCCCAGTAATGAAAGACAAGCTTACCTTTTGGAGCAGAAAAAAAGCACACTATCGAGGGTTGAGGTGTGCGTGATTAGATCAGAAAATTATGTACCCCACAGAGCGCCCAGCTCGCCTCGTGTATTCGTTGGGGGAAATAGGTAATGCTTGCGAGAGAATGAACGCAGCGTAGTATGTAACGCTGGTACTGGCAGCGTGAAATAGGGGGTTGGGTCAGCGGGGAGAGAAAGTAGTTGCAGTGCAGGTGGGAGGGCGAAAAAAGAGGTGACGTAGCGGCGCTGTGACAACTGACACCCGGGTCCGTACCTCGTTCGTCCAGATCTTTTCTCCGCACAACTCGCAGCTCGGCACCGGGCTATCTTGTCCCAATTACAGTCGTCTGCACTGTGACTAACCCAGCACTCTGCTCACGGGGCTACTGTAGAAGGGCTACTTCGTCCAGGAGGATGGTTCCTTTGCTAGCTTACTTGTACTTGCTTGCGTGTGCCATGGTCCGAAACATTACACTCCAGTAAAACCCCCCGCCAGGAAACAGTTAAAAGTCAGTATTTCCCACGCAAGTGTGCGATAATATCAGTGGAATGTCTGATACACAAGCACACGATACACAGGCGGAAATACGCAGGGCCGGATGATGACGACAAAAGACCCAAGCTCACAGGAAAAACGGGTACGGGATGAAGCTGGCCCTGGCCCTGTCGGCTTCAATTTGTTAGTGTTGCAGCTGTGGCAGTTCATTGGCGCTCTATCCACTCCACAGCTATTATTCTCGTCGCACCTGACAGTTTCCTCTCCTCTCTTCCTCCTAGCCATCGCTTGCCGTTCCTTCTCTGCACTTGGTCTACTCGGATA